>Ga0307989_1000283_pt1 | contig 35342 bp, 34 predicted proteins | sample EllFjometagen185_FD_203164 | JGI IMG/M metagenome (GOLD analysis project Ga0307989, IMG submission 203164) | Marine microbial communities from Ellis Fjord, Antarctic Ocean - #185 | ecosystem: Environmental > Aquatic > Marine > Unclassified | place: Southern Ocean | collected 2014-10-08 | reverse complement strand
AATTGTGGGCAAATATGATTGCCCAGGCCACAGGCCTTGCAAAAGGTAACAAAACCGATAACAATGCAAAATACTTCCCAGGCAACAGGCCGTCATCCACCATTCTCATAAATGACCTGACACCTGAAAGTATTGGGATGTTGCTGGCTTTTTATGAGGCAAGGACTGTATACGAGGGATTTATATTGGGCATAAATCCTTTTGATCAATTCGGCGTTGAACTGGGAAAAGTTCTTGCCTCAGATATCAGAGATCAAATTAGACAAAAAAATATTAATAAAACTAATGATTTTACTTCCCTTGATACAGCAACAAAATTTTATCTTGATATCCTTTTTAAAGAATCATTATAAAAACTTATAAATTACACTCCCCCAGGTAAGGCCTGCCCCAAGACCGGCAAAAAGAACGACATCACCTGATTTACCGATCCTTTCCTGTTCCACTGCCTCATGAAGGGCAAGGGGAATACTTGCTGCCGTGGTATTCCCATATTTTTGAATATTATGAAATATTTTATTGTCATCTAATTTTAGAAATTGTCCAAGGGCCTGGTTGATTCTCATATTTGCCTGGTGTGGGATAATTAGATCAATTTCGTCAAGTGTGATTTGCGCTTTTTCAAGGGATTCATTTATTACCCGGGGAAGCATCCTTACCGCTTTTTTAAATATAGCGGGACCATCCATAACAGGAAAATATCTTGGATCATTCAAGGGTACATCTGCCGGAAATCGACAAGGAAGTCTTGAGGCAGGAAGTTCAGCCGTTAATGCATCAGCAAGATTACCATCTGCATGCAGAGCTGAAGATAGTACGCCTGCATGTTTGTCGGTTTCAATACCTTCAATACAAACAGCCGCAGCCCCATCACCGAATATAACAGTAATATCCCGACCTCTAGTAGATTTATCAAGGCCTGATGAATGGACCTCTCCTCCCACCAAAAGAATTTTGCCGGCAAGGCCTGATTTTATATAGGCATCTGCAGTAGCAAGGCCATAAAGGAACCCTGTACACTGCTGACGAATATCTAACGCAGGAGTTGAGTCAAGCCCCAACTTTGCCTGAAGCAGACACCCGGATCCTGGGAACATGATATCCGGGCTAAGGGTCGCAAATATAATAAAATCAAGATCCTGTGCTGTCCACCCGGCATTTTTCAAAGCGATTTTTGAAGCCTCAAAACCTAGATCAGATGCGCCGGTTTCCCCTTCCTGATTAATCCAATATCTTTGCTCAATTCCAGTTCTTTTTTTTATCCATTCATCAGAAGTGTCTAATATTTTTTCAAGGTCATGGTTGGTAATGACATTAGGTGGTACAAACATCCCAGTACCTTTTATAATGCTTTTTTTCATTGAACATTCCTTATTCAAAAATTATCATATTGATAAATATTTAATCCTGCTATATTATGCACGACTTATAGTATTAATTTTTAAATTTGGCAAGAATCTTAAATTTACATCCCACATCGAGCTTATATAATTGTTAATACAGGTTATCATACTTATTCTTGGTTTAGTCCTGCTTTTTATCGGGTCCACACTACTTGTAGAAGGAGCAGCCTCTACAGCCATCATGTTTGCAGTCAGACCGGTGATTATAGGCCTGACCATTGTCTCATTTGCCACTTCCGCACCGGAATTACTGGTCAGTCTTGTTGCTGCAGTTAAAGGCTCAGGTGGGATATCCATTGGCAATATATTGGGCAGCAATGTTATCAACATAGCCCTTGTGCTTGGTATCAGTTCAGTTATCAGGCCTGTTGTGATAAAAAAACAAATCATCAAAACTGAACTCCCATACTTGTTTTTTATCTCTTTTATATTCTGGCTGCTTTGTATGGATTCACATATTGGACGGTTGGATGGGATTGTTTTAATATCTTTATTAATTATTTTTTTAATATACAGCATCATCACTGCAAAAGATAAAAACAATCCAATAGTCTTAGCTAAGCCATCTTATATTAACATTTTAAAAAATTTTTTTTACATCATCATCGGTATTGTGATGCTTTCATATGGTGCAACTTTTGTTGTTCAAGAAGCCATAATCATGGCAGAAAAAATTGGTCTCTCTCAAACATTTATCGGACTTTCTATTGTTGCTTTAGGCACTTCTTTGCCCGAGCTTGCCACATCTGCAGTGGCTGCAGCAAAGGGGGAAAGCGATATTTCTGTAGGTAATGTTGTAGGCTCCAACCTGTTTAACATTTGTCTTGTCATGGGAATAGTTGGACTTTTCAACCCCATGACGATTGATAAAACGCTTCACTATTTTCAATTTCCTTTTATGATGTTCATTTGTATTGTGCTATGGCTTATTGCCTATTTAAATCAGGGCATAAGTAAAAAAACCGGTTATTTTTTTATCACACTGTTTATTATCTATATATTAATTTCCTATTTTAAATAGTAACAATGTAATAAATTTTTGTAATAAATTTTTATTTTTCCCTTGCATGGTTAAACTGTTCTATTATATGGAGTGTAGTAGATATAAAAACTTTCCTTACTAATTAAATAGGAATTATGATGACAGAAGCAAACAAACTTCTGATAGTTGATGACAATGAAGAAATCATATCAGTATTTTATGAATTTTTTAATTCATTAGGCTATGAAGTAAAAACCGCAGGGGATGGTTTGGCCGCGTTAAAATTATTAAAAGATAAATCCAATTTTTTCGATTGCCTGATTACAGACCTTGTTATGCCGAATATCGGTGGAGTCGGCCTCATTTCCATTGTAAAAAAAGAATATCCTGATATGAAAATTATTGCTATGACAGGCTATGGGGATTACCCAGGCGCTTTGGCTTCAGAAGCAAAAGCTGATGTTGTTTTATTTAAACCTGTTGAGCTGTCTAAAATCGAAAATAAAGTTCTGGAATTGATTAACCAAAAACACGATAAACAATAGAAATATAATAAAATTATGAGTACACCTTTAATCGGCGTCAGCAAATCAATCTTAAAAATAAAAGAATTGATTAAGCATGTGGCTAATACCTGCCTGAATGTATTGATAACCGGTGAAACCGGTGTCGGCAAAGAAGTAGTTGCTCAAAGCCTATATACTGAATCTGCCAGGTCTTCAAAAAATTTTGTTAAAATCAATTGTGCGGCATTACCGGAAACACTACTTGAAAGTGAACTCTACGGCTATGAAAAAGGCGCGTTTACTGGCGCACATAAAAAACGTCCTGGAAAATTTCAGACAGCAGACAAGGGAGTTCTATTCCTTGATGAAATTGGTGACATGCCCTTGGCTCTACAGTCTAAAATGCTCCATGTTCTTCAGAGTGGTGAATTTTCTCCACTTGGATCTGACCAGGAATTTAAAACAGATGTTTGGGTGATTGCGGCAACCAACCACAATCTTGAAGAAAGCATGGCAAAAAAAACTTTTAGGGAAGATTTATTTTATCGTCTGAACATTATTAAAATTGAAATCCCGCCTTTAAGAGAAAGAAAAGAGGACATCCCTTCTCTTATTGAATATTATTTCAGACTCTATAAATCAGAATACCCGGATAATCTGGGAAGCCGACCAGATTCAGACGTCCTTGCAAAGCTTTGCAATTACCCATGGCCTGGAAATGTTCGTCAGCTTCAAAATTGTATTAAAAAGCAAATGATTCTGAATTCATGGGAAAAAATTTTTGAGGAGCTTCCAAAAGAACATCCGGAAATTAACTCTCCTCTCCTAAATGAGAACCAGCAAAACGGATCTTCATATTATACAAACAATGGCTTTTCTAATGATCGCACAAGAATTATTTCAGAATTTGTTGACCTGTCTACAAGTTCAGACAAGTTATTTGAAGATATCTCCTTAAAAAAAATCAAGAAATTGGCTTCAGACAAAGTTGAAAAAGAAGTCATTACTTTTGTATTGGAAAAAGTTGGCTGGAACAGATCCCGGGCTTCAAAAATACTTAAAATCAGTTATAAAACCCTGCTATACAAAATGAACGAATTTGAAGTTCATCCGCCTGTAAAATAGCTGATTGTTCTAAAATTATTGTACTTTACCAGGTGTAATCGCCTACGATCTTATAGTATATGTTATTCCGATTCTTTTGATAGCAAAGGTATCCATTTTTTATACCAACCCTGTTGTAGCCATAATGGAAATATCAAAGCGCTTCACTGAATTGACTTCAGCGTTGAACCATGTGAAATTTTAACAATTATCGGTGCCAATGGCGCTGGAAAAAGCACCACTTTAAGAGCAATTTCCAGAATGATCCCAGCCCAGCTGGGATCTGTTCTTGAATTTAAAGGAAATGATATCCTTAAATAAAAACCCAAAAAAGCCTTGCTAACAAAAATTTTCTACAGGTAAGGTTTTTTGGGATTATTTTTAACTTCTTGCGAAGTTTTTTATTTGTCCTAATCTTTTATTTGTCTTTAATTTTCTTTTTGTCTGTCACCTGACAGGCATCTTTCATTCAGGTTGATATACCCATTTTAGGAAGGATATACACCTGTACCAGTATATAAATTCCCAAAAAAATTAGAACGTAAGTCATTTCTTTCATTTGTACCTCAAGGTTACGAGTTAAATTTATAATTGCCAATCATATAGAAACAAAGATTGTCCAACGTATTCAATTCCTATTCAATCCTCTATGCTCTATATACTATATATGATATAATAATTGTCAAAAAAGGATTGCTAACAAAAGCTGTTTCAATAAAGAAACCGGAGATTTAAATGGGCAAATGTATCAACCATCCTGATCGGAAAACAGGATATATCTGCATGAAACACAACATTTATTTTTGCGATGAGTGTCTGGAATGCCGAGACCCTGATATATATTGTAAATTCAGGCCCTCATGCCCGATTTATTTTATCACAAAAAAAGGTTTTGAATCAGAGGATATTAAATTATCAAATCAGGAAAATTAAGTTTTTGAACAAATACATCTTGAAAATCCTGATTGCAGGCAAGATCAACAACTATTATCTTTTTTGTCATCTGAATGGCTTTATCAAGATAATTTTTTTCGCAAAGAACCATAACCGCACCGGCTCCGGCTGAGTTACCTGCAACCTCAATCTTTCCAGGATCAATTGACGGAATCATTCCCAAGATTATCATGTCTGTTTTATCAATGAAAGTTCCAAAGGCTCCTGCAATAATGATTTTTTCAGCCTTTTTTAGTCCTGCTTTTTTTAGAAGAAACTCAATCCCGGTTATCAATGCTGCCTTACCAAGCTGAACAGAACGAATATCTTTCTGACTGATGAAAACTTCAGAACCATCTGCAGAAGAATTTTTCGGCACAAGAATATATTTTTTCTCTTTTGAAAACTCTTTTTTAAACGCACCGCCAGGCAATATTATTGATCTTTGGACCAATTGAGCCACTGCACTGATAACACCAGTCCCACAAATTCCTGTTGGCTTCAATCTGGAAAAACTTGAAGGATTAATAATAGTATACTGTGGTAATTCATCAGGATTTTTTATTAAAACCTTATTGATAGCACCGGGGATGGCCTGCATTCCGCAGGAAAGAGACGCGCCTTCAAATGCAGGGCCGGTTGCACATGAGGTTGCAAAAAATCTATCTTTGCCTTTTAACATCAACTCTCCGTTGGTACCCAGATCTATTAGAAGGGTTCCTTCAGGTTGATTTTCAAGATCCACGGCCATGGTTGCACCAAGGATATCTCCACCAATAAAACCAGATATCTGGGGCAAAAGTTGAATTAAAAAATTTTTTATTTTAAAACCCAAATCATTTGAATAAATATTTCTTGCTTCATAAAAAGCCGGAATGTAGGGGGAAACTCCAATTGATTTTGGATCAATGCCCGCCAATATCTGGATCATGGTTGGATTGCCCACTATCACCATTTTTGATATGACTTCTTCTTTTAAACCTAAAGACGTTAAAAGTTCTTTGATACCCCATTCTATTGCCCTGACAACCAATTTTTGTAAATAATCAAGATTATTACCCTCTTGTCCGATGGCCCCAATACGACTCATGACATCATCCCCATAAAGGGCCTGTGGATTTTTGACAGCCAATGAAGAAACTACCTTGCCTTTGGTAATATTGCAAAGATAGATAGCAATGGTTGTAGTACCAAGGTCCACTGCAATGCCATAAGTTTTCACTCCTGTTGCATCCTTAAACCTTTTCTTGAAATCTGTGGGAAGTGTTGCAGGCGCCTTACTAATGATATGAGATGACAGCATTGATATTTCAGGTATCTCTATGGAAATATCTTCAGAAACGATAAGGTTACAGGCTTCTTTAAATACAGGATCACCCTTTGTTGGAATAATTTTGATCCGGCATTTTTTGCAAACACCTTTACCTCCGCAATCAGATCTTAAAAAAATACTTTGATCCATGAGAGTCTCCATAAGGTTTCTTCCTGGTTTTCCTTCAATCTGCCGTCCATGGGGTAAAAGGCGGATATGAAATTTCTTATCTGACATTTGGATTCCTTTTTTAGTATTTTTTTTTATTTTACCATTTTTTAAGTACGCAGGATGCATACCACAATTTTAAATAAAAAACCTTGACAAAAAAATTACATTGGACTTATGTATACATTAGACCTTTTAAGAGATATCCCATGGCAAAAAAAAATCTAGAAGAAATCGCTTATGTATCAATTGTAAAACTGATTCTGGAAAATCACTTCAAACCAGGAGATTTCCTTTTAGAGACAGCACTTTCCAAAGCACTGTCTCTGAGTCGGACCCCGGTCCGCCATGCCCTGGGACAGCTTGTCGCTGAAGGGTTTTTAGATAAAAAGAAAAAAAAAGGCTGTTTTATCCCGGCAGCAAGCCCTGAGGATGCACGCCATGTTTTTTTTGCAAGGGAGAATATAGAAGGATTAACTGCTACTTCTGCAGCCAGGTGTGCCACGGATAAAGATGTTGATTTTCTATGGGGCTTGATTAAAAAAGAACAATCTATTGATCAAGATATTTCCAAGATAGATTATGTTAATATAAATGGGGCATTTCATATGGGTATTGCTAAAATAGGCAAGAATAAATATCTGGAACAGTACTGCCGACACAGCTTTTGGCGATCTCATGCCTATATTCTTTTTTTTGATAATTATTATACCGGTAATATTGCAGCCAGTATTCAAAAAACCGGGCCCCAACAGCATATCCAGATTGTCAAGGCTATTGAAAACAGAAATGATGAAAAAGCTGGAAACCTTATGAGACAGCATATCCGAACAACATATGACCAGCTTTCTTTAAAATTGTAGAAAGAAAAAGTAAAGCTAAATAATCAGGCCTAACTATGATTACTAATGTATACATTAAAACATAAGAAATTTAACTTATAGCATCAGAAAAATTTGAAAAAAGGAAAATAATGAAAATTCTTGTTCTTGGTGGATGTGGTGTTCAGGGAAGAACAGCCCTGTATGATCTTGCATCAGATCCGGATATATCTGAAATTATCTGCGCAGATATCCAGTTTGACGAATTGTCAAAAATTGAAAACTTTACAGACATGGGGAAAATTACCACAGCTAAAATTGATGCCCAAAACAAATCAGATTTATTAGATCTTTATAGAAAAGTTGATTTGGTCATTGACCTTCTCCCAAAAGAATTCAAAAGCCATGTAAATGAGATGGCATTGGAAGCAAAGGTTCATGTGGTGAATACCAATTATATGTATAAAACAAAGGACATGGACAAAAAAGCAAAACAAGCCGGGATAGCCATAATGCCCGAGTGCGGGCTGGATCCTGGAATAGACCTTGTGATTTACGCAGATGCAAAAAGCCGCTTTGACAGCCTGTCTGTGATAAACTCCTATTGTGGTGGATTTCCTGAAAAAAAGGCATGTACCAATCCCTTGAATTACAAATTGTCCTGGATCTGGAGGGGAGTCTTGAGTTCCACTTCGCGGGACGGAAGAATCATCAAAGACCGTCAGATCATCGAAATCCCTTTTGCCCTACAACATGACAAATCATTTGTACATGAGATTGAGTTCCCAAATCTTGGCACTCTGGAGGCTATTCCCAACGGAGATGCGGTATTTTTTACTGATCGCATGGGTTTGACCGAGAAAATTGTTAACACGGGTAGATATTCTCTTCGATGGCCTGGCTGGAGTGCTTTCTGGAGACCTCTAAAGGAACTGGACTTTTTAAGTGAAGACCCCGTTAAAGGCATTGATGGGAAACTGTCTCCAATGGATTTCATGGAAAAACATTTAGGCCCAAAATTAGTATATAAGGATGACGAAAAAGATCTTGTTGCCATGATCAATATTTTTGAAGGCAAAAAGGACAACAAAAAGATGCGATTTACGTCCTGCATGCTTATTGAGAGGGATCTTGAAACAGGGATCATGGCCATGAGTAAAGGAGTTGCCTATACAGCCTGTATCGTTGCTAAAATGATTCTCAGAGGCGAGATAAAAGAAAAAGGAGTCTTATCCCCTATCAACCATATTCCAGTGGCACCATTTATGGAACGCCTGGAAAAAAGAGGAATTGTAATATCGGAAAAAATGGAAGAACTGTAAAATTGAAAAAAGAATTTACTCGTGTAAACTAAACCATGAAAGAATTGCATAAAAGGAAACTGCGGTTTTACCGTTGAACAAATAACACTAACCCAAAAAAGGAGAAAAACATGATTCAAAAAAAATTAGTTTCAATTGTCCTTGCAGTTGTAGTTACACTGTTTTTAACCGGTATAAGTTTTGCCGGAACCCTGAGCGAAATTGTGAAAAGGGGAGAACTTCGTGTGGCCGTACAGTCAGGTGCACCACCCTACGCGTTCATTGATAAAAAAGGTGAGCCTGCCGGTTCCATGGTCGGCTTCAGCAAGGGAATGGCCGATGCCATGGGTGTTAAGCTTAAAGTCCTGGATTTTGACTGGGACGGTCTGATCCCAGCACTGTTGTCAGGCAAAGCCGACATTCTGGCCGCTGACATGACACCTACTTTGAAACGCGCGTTAAAGATTTCTTTTGCTGATCCCTGGATTGAAGTACAGCCTTGCGTCTTTACCACAACCGGCGCCAGTTATAATCTTCTTGAAGATGTGAATAAACCCGACGTCACTGTTGGGGTTCTTTTGGGATCCACAGGCGAAGGTATTGCAAAAAAATACCTGCCCAAAGCCAAGATTAAATCCTATAAGGGCGGTGGCAGAATGATCGTTCAGGCGCTGTTGGCCGGACATGTAGATGCCGGTGTTAATGATGACTTGGCAGTTCTCACTGTTCTCCCGGATTATCCACCCAACTCTGTTCGTCTTTTAGACAAACGTTTGGGTCAGGGTAAAGATCCTCTTTCCTTTGCCGTCCGTCATGATTCTGTAAATCTTTTACAGTGGGTCAACCTGTACTTTGGAACCGTCCGCTCCAATGGCGACTATGATAAAAATATTTCATACTGGCTTAAAGGCATTGAGTGGAAAAAAGACCATTAGAGTGTAAATAAAATCAAATGATGGTGTGCATCTTTTATTATGGGTGCACACCCATAAAAAAGAATGGATAATACCATGCTGGCTGATTTTAATTTCAGAGTTATATGGGAGTATATGCCCCTGTTTCTAACCGGGGTCCGAGCCACTGCATTCATTGCCGCTGTATCCATCACCCTTGCCCTTATAACCGGAATCCTTGCCTGTGCATGCAGGATTTCGGGAATCAAGGCCTTAAAGTATCCTGCCATAGCCTATATTGAACTGATCCGGTCCACCCCCCTTCTGGTCCAGATTTATTTTCTCTATTTCGGGCTTCCCACTTTGGGCTTGAGGATTCCTGAACTGCAGACTGGAATCCTGGCTTTGATGCTCAATTCAGGGGCTTATATTGCAGAAATTATCCGGGCGGGAATCAATTCTGTAGACGAGGGTCATATCGAGGCCGGGATCTCCTCGGGCTTGAACTATGTCCAAAGGATGCGATTTATCATTTTACCCCAGGCGCTGGGGGTTACCATTCCACCGCTGTTAGGCCAAAATATTGTCCTGGTAAAAGATTCAGCTCTGCTATCTCTGATATCCGTCGTGGAATTAACCCGATCCGGTCAGACAATGACATCCGAGCGGTTCATGCCTGCAGAAGCATTTTTAACAGTGGCTTTTTTCTATATGTGCATTTATTTCTGCCTAAAGGCTTTCGCAGACTGGTCCCAACGGAAACTGATTTTCAGGGAGGTATATTGATTATGATGGCATTTTATTTTGCCCAACTCGTGGAAATCTTCCCGTTTTTTTTAAAAGGGTTATGGATGACCAGTAAGATCGCCTTTATCAGCCTTGTTTCATGTACCCTGATTGGTTTGGTCCTGGGAATTTTCAGATCCAGTAATAGTATTATTTTAAGATACCTTGTAGGAGTTTATGTCGCTTTTGTAAGAGGAACTCCTTTTGTAGTTCAAATTTTTATTATCTTTTTCATTTTCCCGGAATGGGGAATTCAATTGGAGGCTTTCCCTGCAGCCCTTCTTGCTATGGCCATCATGGGCTCTGCCTTTATCTGCGAAATTGTTGCAGGCGGGATAGCTGCCATTCCCAAGGGTCAATGGGAGGCGGCAGCTTCCTCCGGGCTTACCAATCTTCAGCAGCTTCGCCTGGTCGTCATCCCCCAGGCCATGAAAATAATTTTACCCCCGTTAGTGGGCCAGTATGTCCTGCTGATTAAAGACACCTCTGTTGTATCGGTAATCGGTGTCATGGACCTGACCCGGGTGGGGTGGGTGACCGTGGTGAGGATTCCCGAGGGACTTATGGTATTTACACTGGTCGGTGCACTCTATTTTATGATCTCATATCCCCTGATTCTGCTGTCCAATTATTTGGAACAAAGAATGGCGATTTAATAATATGGAAGGACTTAAAGAAACATGATTGAATTTAAAAATGTGAACAAATGGTTTGGAAAGCTCCATGTATTGAAAGATATCAACCTGGAAATACCCAAAGGCGAGGTGTTGGTCATCTGTGGCCCCAGCGGCTCTGGAAAATCAACCCTGATTCGGTGCATCAACCGGCTTGAGCCCATCCAGGACGGCCAAATTATAGTCAACAAAGTTCCTGTCCATGATAAAGCCACCAACCTGACAAAACTTCGGGCAGACATTGGATTTGTTTTTCAGCAATTTCACCTTTATCCCCATATGACGGTATTAGAGAATGTTATGCTGGCACCGGTGAATGTGAAAAAAATTGCCAAGTCTAAAGCTGAAAAAATTGCCATGGAAAAATTGGAACAGGTGGGCCTGACAGAAAAATCTGGTGCGCACCCGGCCCAGTTGTCCGGTGGTCAACAGCAGCGTGTAGCCATTGCCAGAGGGCTTGCCATGTCTCCTGAAATCATGTTGTTTGATGAGCCCACCTCTGCACTGGATCCGGAAATGATTGGTGAGGTCTTAGATGTTATGGTCAATCTGGTATCCGAGGGCATGACCATGTGCGTGGTTACCCATGAAATGGGATTTGCTAAAAAAGTTGCAAACCGGGTTCTTTTTATGGATGAAGGAGCGATTGTTGAAACCGGTACACCCAATGAATTTTTTGACAACCCAAAAACCGATCGGGCAGCCAATTTTATCAGCATGATTCTGACCCATTAATACGAGGATGGATGCTCATGAACATGGGATCAACACTGATTCGATATCTTGATATAATCAAAAAAGAGACTACCTCTAATGACAAATACAGATATTTTTTCAAAAACTCCATTGATAGGTATTCTATGCTGGGAAGAAGGCTGCAGCCCTCGCGGTCTGGTGCAACTTGAAGAACTTTCGGGTAACAGTACTAATCCGGAAACCTTTGAGTTCCCCGTAAAATATTCAAGAGTCAAGGGAGCAAATATCCATACGATTCTTGAAAACCCTTGCCAAAAAGTCCTGCAATCTATGATCAGTGAAGCCTGCAAAATGGAAGAACAAGGAATAAAGGCAATCACAACGAGCTGTGGTTTTAACTCTATTTTTCAAAGAGAACTGGCTGACTGTGTTAATATACCTGTGTTTACATCCAGTCTGATGCAAATCCCTCTGGTGCAGAACATGTTGAGAAAACAACAGTCTGTCGGTGTTATTACTGCCAAAAAATCAGCTCTTTCTGAACAACATCTGGAAAATGCTGGTGTTAATAAACAGATGTCAATCCAAATCCAAGGCATGGAAGCCTGCACTGAATGGAATAAAATTTTTTCTTCACCTGGTGAAGATATAGATATTTCCATTGTGGAAAATGATATTGTCTCCAGGGCATCCTCAATGATGGAATCATCGGATATCGGAGCATTTGTATTGGAATGTACAGACCTTCCTCCTTTTTCCAATGCCGTTCGAAAAGCTACCGGTCGACCTGTCTTTGATTTTGTGACATTGACGAATTTTGTATACCAAGGGATTAGAAATTGCTAATCTCATAAGTATAATACTAACCAACTAAAAAAAGGATAGACTCTATGAAATTAGAAAGTCTACCCCGTTTTCATCTGGCTGAATTTCCAACACCGATTCATCACCTTGAAACTCTTTCTAAGGCGTACAACGGACCTGAGATATACATAAAAAGGGATGATCTTACCTCCCTTGGCATGGGGGGCAATAAAACCCGGAAGCTTGAATTTCTTATTGGTGAAGCATTGGAACTGGGAAAAGATACCCTGGTCACTACCGGCGGTATACAATCTAATCATTGCCGCTTGACGGCTGCTGCAGCAAAAAAGGCGAAACTTGGCTGTCACCTGGTTTTAAGCGGTACTGAACCAAAGGTGCCCAACGGCAATCTATTGCTTGATAAAATTTTCGGAGCCAAAATTCATTTTTGTGACAGAAAAGACCGAGATGAAATGCTGTTCCAGGTGGCGGACGAACTTGCAAAAACCAATAAAAATCCCTATGTTATTCCAATTGGCGGCTCCAATAGTATTGGCTCAGTTGGTTATGTTAACGCTATGCTGGAACTTAAGCTTCAACTGAAGGATCTGGATATCACACCAGATGCCATTGTTTTTGCAACCAGTTCCGGTGGTACCCAGGCAGGATTGGCCCTGGGAGCAAAAATTACAGGATTCAAAGGTGATATCCTGGGAATAAGCATTGATCAGAATAAGATCGGTTCTGATCCTTTTCCTCCTGTCCTGACAAAAATTGCCAACGCCACTGCAGAAAGAATTGAATCTGATATCAGGATGACTGAATCGGATTTTGCTCTTAATTGTGAATATCTGGGAGCTGGATATGCCATGCCTGGGGATCTGGAATTCAATGCCATCAAAGATCTATCTTTTCATGAAGGAATCCTTTTGGGACCAGTGTACACGGCTCGGGCCATGGGCGGTTTATTAAACTTGATTCAAAAAGACTATTTTACAAAAGACCAGAAAATATTGTTCTGGCACACAGGCGGAACACCTGAGTTGTTTGCATGGGCAGACCAGTGCCACGAGGTATTTGGATAAATTTTAATCTGAACTGATTGATTAAAGAAAAAAATGAATTATTATCTGACAATATTTAGAATCTGATCAATAACTTGAACAATGTATTTATATGAAAGGATAGAGTTCATGCCCATTTTTGAGTACCAATGCAATCAATGTGAAAAAGAATTTGAAAAGCTGGTTTTTATCGGAGAAGACAAAAATATTTCCTGCCCGGATTGTAAAAGTGAGGATGTGGAAAAAAAAATGAGTGTGTCAAGTTTTATGGGGAGCAGCAGTTTGGGTAAGTGTGCTACAAGCTCACCCAAAGATTTTTCATGAGCTGGATAGTGTTTCCCTTCAGTTAGAAGGACAAAAGCTTAAAAATATGGCCCGGCAAATAATGATTTGTCGGGCCATTAAACTTTAAGTGAATTTCAAAATTTCATCTTTTTACAGGCTTAATGAACCAAAGTGCCACATGCTTTTAAAGAGACTTCTCCCATAATTTCGGCAAGTGTTGGGTGTGCATGGATGGTGTTTGCGATATCTTTTGCAGTCAACCCCTTTTGGATGGCCAGGGTTGCTTCGGCAATGAGATCCGTTGCGTGAGCACCGATTAAATGGACCCCAAGAACTTTGTTGGATTTTTTTTCAACAATCATTTTTGCTGTTCCTGCAAGCTCATCTATGGCCTGGGCTTTTCCAAGGGTTCGAAAATTAACACTGAACGCTTCCACCTCATATCCTTTTTTAATTGCCTCGGCCTCACTCAATCCAACTGTGCCGATTTCCGGCATGGTAAAGATAGCTCCCGGAATAACATCATAATCCATAACATCCTTCCCTCCCATTGCATTTTGGGCTGCGATAATTCCTTCATGGGATGCCACATGGGCCAGCATCACTTTTTGTGGGCCGAGGATATCACCGATGGCATAAACACCGTCTACATTAGTTTCAAGTTTTTCATTGGCCTCAATCCACCCCTGGGGCGTGGTTTTAAGATCAATATTTTCCAACCCCAAGTCAGACGATAGCGCTGACCGGCCAATACAGACAGCCATTTTTTGAGCGCAAATCACATTGGTTTTTAGTTTTTTGGGTTTTGGATTATCGGTAAATGGGGAGATTTCCAGATGGATGGAAACCTGATCATCTTTTATATCAGATGATTTGACCATATCAGATGACTTAACAATGGTATCACAAAAAACAGCAATCTTTCTTTTTTTCATCTCTCTTAGCAGCAACTTGGAACAGTCCTGGTCTACCGACGGCAAAGGAAGCAATCTTGACATGGCCTCAACAACGGTCACCTTTGACCCTAAAGCTGAAAATATAAATGCAAATTCGCAACCGATTACGCCTCCGCCCACAATGACGATTGATTCTGGTATATAATCCAGCTGCAGGATGTCATTAGATGACAGGATATGATTATGATCAAAGGGGAAATCGGCAACATTCAAAGGTTTTGTTCCTGTGGCAATGATCAGCTTGTCATAATAAAGTTCTTTTTTATTGTCACCCTTTGAGACTACCTCTACAACTCCCTTTGACTTTATCACAGCCCTGCCCATCTCTAGTACAATACTACTGTTTTTTAACAAAGCTGCAATCCCTTGCCTCTGGCTCTCCAGAATCTTATCCTTTTTTTTCATCAAAGATTTCATATCAGGACTTACACTGCCCTGAACCGTGATACCAAAATTTTCTGCTTTTAAAATTTTAAGAAAAATGTCAGCTGAATTCTTCATGATCTTTGATGGAATACACCCCCAATTAAGGCAGGTGCCACCCAAATTTTCTTTTTCTATGAGGGTTACTATTCCCCCTAACGCTGCTGCCCGAAGAGCTGCAACATATCCTCCCGGTCCTCCTCCAATAACAATAATTTTTGTTGGCATATTATTCTCCAGTCATATTATATTAAAATTTTATTATGATCTATTTGCGATGATTATGTAATCCTTAAATGAATTACCTTAATTCTTATTAAAAAAATTTGATTTTTCATGAGTTTGTTTAAATTTAATTTGACAATATCATCATTTTAAGATATTTTTCAATAAAAATTTGATTAATTATATTTTTTCCACATATTTTTAGCTAAAACTGAGGAAACCATGAAGATTGATGATACTAACATTGATATTATCAGAGAATTAAAGCAAGGAAAAAAATCCTTTAAAAAGATTGCTGATAAACTCGCCATTACAGAAAACACAGTAAGGTCAAGAGTGAATAAACTCCAGGATGAGGGTGTCCTTGAGATTTGCGGTCTTGTTGACCCTGCCACCCTTCCAGACCATCGTGCCGTTATAATTGGAATAAAGCTGACAGAGATGAATCTGGTTGAAAAAGGTGAGGAAATAAGTAAACTTAAAGGTGTTATTTCTGTTAGTGTTGTTACAGGAAGATATGACCTTCTTGTATTGGTTCTTTTTAAAAAGAACTTTGGACTGCTTGAATTTTATACCAAAGAAATTTCACAAATCAAAGGGATTAGTTCAGTTGAAACCTTTGTCGTTTATAAATCCTATAATTTAAAAGTTCCCTATATTTTTTAATTCATTCAGATATAAATAAGGATTATTTCATGAGTACCAGTTTAAAAACCACGCCTTTATACGACTGGCATAAAGCAGCAGGAGCTAATTTAGCTGACTTTGGCGGGTTTAGCATGCCGCTGTGGTATGAAACAGGCGTTAAGAATGAACACCTTGCTGTTTTAAAATCAGCAGGCATATTTGATACAAGCCACATGGCCTGCATAAACGTTAATGGCAAGGACTCTTTTGAGCTCATAAATTATTGTTTTACCAGGAACATTGACACTCTTAAAAAAGGTCATTGTGTATATGGAGCTTTTTTGAATCCTAAAGGCCATTGTATAGACGATGCAATTGTTTACAAATTTTCAGATAGTTTTTTCATGATCTGTGTAAACGCAGGTATGGGTTCAGCAATTGCCCGGCATCTTGAGATAAATAAAGCAAACCTGGATGTTGGTATTGAAGATTTAAGTGAAAAAACAGGAAAAATGGATATACAAGGCAAAAATTCAGCCCGGATTCTTTCTAAAGTACTTCAAAATCCTGAAACAATTTTTAATCAAATGCCCTATTTTTCATTTAAAGGCAATTTTGACGAATCCATTTTAGGTGAATCCGAGGTGAAATTGCTGGACGGTACCCCCGTATTATTATCAAGATCCGGATATACTGGTGAATTTGGATTTGAAATTTTTCTTAATCCAAAAACCATTGCTAAGCTCTGGAAAGATATTTTATCTGCAGGCAAAGACTATGGGATTACTGCCTGTGGTCTGGGTGCAAGAGATTCTCTAAGGGTCGGCGCATGTCTGCCATTATCGCATCAGGACATTGGCAGCTGGAAATTTTTGAATCACCCTTGGGAATTTGCTCTTCCCTATACTGAAGACAAAGCATCTTTTACAAAGGATTTTCTCGGAGCTGAATCACTTTTATCAAGCAAGGATGATCCATTTATCTACCCGTTTGTAGGAGATTCTTTAAGAAAGGTTTCTGCAGGAGAAAATACCCATGTCATAGATGAGACTAATAATGTAATCGGCAAAGTCCTTACCTGTGCCACAGATATGGGGATCACCCTGTATAATGGGGATATTGTGAGCATCAATTCAAAAAATCTTCCCCAGGACTTGAAAATAAAAGGTATTAGCTGTGGTTTTGTAATGGTTACAAAAAAGCTTGAGCCGGGCAGAATTTTGACACTTAAAGGCCGCAAAAGAAAAATATCTGCAACAATTGTTGCAGATATACGACCAGACAGAACTGCCAGAAAAAAAATAAATAATTTTATTTAACACTTAATATTAGGAGGTTTTTATGAAAGAAATTAGTGATCTTAATTTACCGGATGATGTAAAATATACAAAAAGCCATGAATGGGCAAAAATTTCCGATGGCATTGTAACAATTGGACTTAATGATTATGCTCAGGATCAGCTTGGAGAAATCGTTTTTGTCGAACTTCCTGAAACGGGTGATACATTTTCTCAGGGTGATGAATTTGGTAGTGTAGAATCGGTTAAAGCAGTTTCGGAAATTTATATACCCATATCTGGAGAGATTGTAGAAATCAATGAAGATCTTGAAGATGCGCCCGAATTGGTAAATGAATCCTGCTATGACAATGGATGGCTCATTAAAGTCAAGGCTGATAATATTTCCCAGCTGGGTGATCTTTTTGAGAAAGCAGCATATCTTGACATATTGAAAGGATAAATTGCCATGCGCTATCTTCCCCATACTAAAGAAGATATTGAAAGTATGCTTAAAGTGGCAGGGCCATCTTGTCTTGATGACCTGTTTAACTGCATACCGGATGATCTAAAAACAACAAATAGCCTTGATCTCCCGGAAAGCTTGTCGGAGTGGGAGCTTAATGACCACATGGAAGAACTTGCTTCCTTGAATATTGCCTGTAAAGATTACAAATGTTTTATTGGTGCAGGCAGTTATGACCATTATATTCCTGCCATTATCCCCTATCTTATTTCAAGATCAGAATTTATGACGGCCTATACTCCCTATCAGCCGGAAGTCAGCCAGGGGACCTTACAGGGTATTTATGAATTCCAGACCATGGTTACAGAACTTTTAGGAATGGATATTGCCACTGCATCCCACTATGATTGTGGGACTGCCCTTGCAGAAGCTGCACTGATTGCATTGAGGAAAAATAAAAATGCCAACAAAATTGCGGTTTCCTCTTGTACCCATCCAAGTCACAGACAAATCATTCATACCTATATCAAACCTGCAGGATATGAAATTATAGAGATCCCCTATACAAAAGAAGGGCTCACAGATGTAGGCGCTCTTGAAGCCATGGATGATATTGCAGGAATTGCGGTTCAATCTCCTAATTTTTTCGGGAATATTGAAGATTTGGGTGCTTTCAAAGCTGTAGCAGACGCTAAAAAAGTTTTGTTCATAACTTCTTTTACTGAAGCACTGGCTTTTGGTCTTTTAAAAAACCCAGGTAGTTTTGGTGCTGATCTGGTTGCGGGTGAAGGCCAGAGTCTTGGTATTGCCAAGTCCTTTGGCGGCCCGGGCTTAGGATTGCTTGCCGGAACTAAAAAACAAATGAGAAGCCTTCCCGGTCGTCTAATCGGAAAAACCAAAGACGCAAATGGTGATGACGGTTTTGTTTTAACCCTTGCCACAAGAGAACAGCATATCAGACGTGAAAAAGCCTCTTCAAATATTTGTTCCAATAATGGGCTTAATGCAATGACTGCTGCTGTCTACCTTGCCACTGTAGGAAAAATCGGTATCAGGGAAATTGCACAACAAAACCATGATAAAGCAGTATATCTGAAAACAAGCCTTGAAAAGGCTGGGTTTGAATCTGTTTTTGAAACGCCTTTTTTTAATGAATTTGTTATGAAAGCGCCTGTTGGTTTTGAGCAAAAAAGAGCAGCCTTGATTAATGACAAGTGTACATTTGCAGGAATGAGTCTCGATAAATTCTATCCTGAACTCAAAAATCATTACCTGTTTTGTGCAACAGAAACCATTTCAAAAAAAGACATTGATCAATTGGCAAAGGAGGTAGCATAATGACTCAGCAACCAGGAACAAGCGGTCTTATTTTCAATGAACCACTGCTTTGGGATAAAAGCCGTGAGGGCAGATGTGCTGTATCCTTGCCAAAGCCGGATGTTGAAAGAGCAGATCTTGGATCAAACCTTACAGGAGATGCACCCCAGCTTCCTCAACTTTCCGAACTGGATGTAGTCAGACATTATACGCGGCTCTCCCAATGGAACTTCGGCGTGGATTCCGGTATGTACCCATTGGGGTCCTGCACCATGAAATATAATCCCAAAACCAATGAAGTGCAGGCAGCCCGACAGGGATTTGCCGGTGCCCACCCCTTTGCTGGTGAAGAATTTTCTCAAGGGGCATTAAAATTAATGTACAACCTTGAGCAATACCTGGCAAAGCTAACCGGGTTTGATGCTGTTACTCTTCAGCCTGCTGCAGGTGCCCATGGCGAACTTGCCGGTATGCTCATGATTCATGCATATCATGCAAAAAAAGGGAAACAACGTTCCAAGATTATCATTCCTGATACAGCACACGGCACCAATCCTGCCAGTGCAGCCCTTTGTGGTTATGAGTCCATTAATATAAAATCCGGGGAAAATGGAATACTTGAGCCTTCCGCTGTTGCAGCTGCTATGGATGACGATACAGCAGGTATCATGGTGACCAATCCAAACACCCTGGGGTTTTTTGAATCTAATATCAAGGAGATTGCAGATATTGTCCATTCAAAAGGTGGGCTTGTATATGGTGATGGCGCCAACATGAATGCCATCATGGGCATTGTCAAGCCTGGTGAAATAGGCGTTGATGTTCTTCATTTTAATCTTCATAAAACCTTTTCAACCCCCCATGGCGGAGGGGGTCCTGGATCAGGACCTGTGGCAGTAGGCAAAATTCTTGAACCCTTTTTGCCCATTCCAAGAATTGTAAAAGAGTTAGATTCATATAAATTTATTACAGACTGCCCTGATAGTATTGGCAGGATTCATACTTTTTACGGACATTTCGGTATCATGGTCAGGGCCTATGCCTATATCCTTTCCATGGGAGGCAAAGGACTTACAGATGCCAGTAAATTAGCTGTCCTTAATGCCAATTATATCAAGGAAAGCCTGAAAGGCACTCTGAATCTTCCCTATGATTATCCATGCATGCATGAATGTGTATTTAACGATGAATTGCAAAAAGAATATCACATTACCACCATGGATATGGCAAAACGACTTCTGGATTATGGATTCCACCCTCCAACAGTCTACTTCCCCCTGGTTGTGGATGGAGCATTTATGGTAGAACCCACGGAAACCGAATCAAAAGAAGACATTGATCAATTTATTAATGCAGTAAAAGCCATTGCCAAAGAAGCTGAGGAAAGTCCTGAAAAACTTAAAAAAGCACCTCTTTTGACAAAAGTAACAAGGCTTGATGAAGTTGCAGCAGCAAGAAAGCCATGTCTGAGAGGGTAAAAAAAAAAAAGCGCTCTTGTGTATTCATAAATCTTGATTTTTTAGAATACAAAAGAGCGCTTGATCTTCAGATTCAAATCTTAAACGCCAAGATCGACAACGGTCTTGTTGAGGATCAAATTTTTTTTGTTGAACACCCTTCCGTCTTCACCCTGGGCAAAAGAGGGGGAAAAGAAAATTTAAGTGTTTCCAAAAAGTTCTTAAACGACAAAAATATTGATCTTGTTCAAACTGATCGAGGGGGAAATATCACTTATCATGGACCGGGTCAGGCGGTCATGTACCCCATTGTTGACCTTGAGAAAAACAAGATCGGTGTAAAGGAATTTGTTTATGGTCTTGAAGAAATCATGAAACAAACAGCTGCTGATTTTGGCATTGATGCAAACCGAGATAAAAGGAATCATGGCATATGGGTGAAAAATTCTAAGATCGGCAGTGTGGGTATTTCCATAAAGAAAGGTATATCCTTTCATGGTCTTGCCATGAATATCAATCCTGATCTTAAACCTTTCTCATGGATCAACCCCTGTGGCCTTGCCAATGTGTCCATGACATCCATTGAAAAAGAAATTGCCAAATCTGAATTGGGTGTCAACTCAAAGGATTATGTTATTTCAATGGACAAAATAAAGACTGGTTTTATAAAACACTTTTCATCTGTATTTGACTATAAAAAAACAAATTTGAAATCTATCACCAAGGTCAAAGATTTGATTATAAATTAATATTATCCTGGATTTTAATCTCATTTAAAAAGAGATCTATCATGCATACTGAAATAAAACCAAAAAGAAAGCCGGCTTGGCTTAAAAAAACCCTGCCCAAGGGAGGGGATTATCAACGGGTAAGAAATCTTCTTTCAAATGCCGGGCTGCACACTGTCTGCCAGGAAGCCAATTGCCCCAATATGTTTGAATGTTTTTCCAAAGACACGTCTACTTTTATGATTTTAGGATCTAATTGCACGCGTAATTGTAGATTTTGCAATGTTAGTTTTGCCCCTGCCCTGCCCCTTGATCCTGATGAGCCCATGAGAGTCGCCAAAGCAGCCCTTGATTTAAATTTAAAATATGTTGTGGTAACATCGGTTACAAGGGATGATCTTGAAGATGGCGGTGCTTCCCATTTTGCAGATACTATAAAAGCCATTAAAGCAACCCTGCCGAACCAACCCAGAGTCGAGGTTTTAATTCCTGATTTACAAGGTAATATCAATGCGTTAAGGATAGTTGTATCTGCAAATCCAGATGTATTGAACCACAATATTGAGACTGTCCCATCCCTTTACTCAACGGCAAGACCGGAAGCCGACTATCAGCAGTCCCTTGAACTTTTCCAAAATGTAAAAGCTATTAATGCTTCAATGCCTGTAAAATCAGGTATCATGGTGGGTTTAGGAGAAACCATTGAAGAACTTGAACAGACCATGGAGGATCTTTTTCAATATGCCTGCGATATCCTGACACTTGGTCAATATCTTCAGCCCACAAAAGCTCATCTGACAGTTCAAAAATATTATTCTCCAGATGAATTTAAACAGCTTGAAAATAAAGCCAGACAAATTGGATTTAAAAAAGTTGCTGCCGGACCTTTTGTCAGAAGCTCCTATAATGCAAAGGATCTATTTGATTCCTAATCGTCTTTTCCTTTAAAATTACCCGCAGGACCGATTTCGATATAGGAAGCACCCTGTTTCATGCCAAAGCTGCCGGCTAGAACAATAATCAGATCTTCATCTTTAAAACAATTCTCGTCCACCAGCCTGGAAACGGCTTTTTTCAGAGGCTTTATACTGGTGACATCCATGTGAACATAATCGGCAAATACTCCAAAAGATAGAGATAACTGCCGCATGACCTGGCGGTTGTAGGCCTGAGCATATATGGGACTGTCCCCCCTGTAAGCAGCAAGGGCAAGAATGGTTCGTCCGGAGAAAGAATCCGCCACAATTCCTTTTGTTTCCAATCTTAAGGAAGCCTTTACGGCAGCCTTGGCAAGATAAGCGGTTATCTTGTCATCAATGGAATAGGGAACATTAACATAGCTGCTTTTTTTATCCTCAACTTCCTTTGCAATCTTGGCCATGGTTCTGACAGCCACTTCAGGATATTTTCCATTGGCTGTTTCCCCTGAAAGCATCAGGGCATCTGCACTGTCCAGGCAGGCATTCGCAACATCAGAGACTTCAGCCCTTGTCGGTCTGGGAGATTCAATCATGGAATGCAGCATCTGAGTGGCAACAATGACCGGTCTCCTTTTTTCAATACAGGTTCTGACAATCTTTTTTTGAATTAATGGGATTTGCTCTGTTGGAATTTCAACGGCCAGATCCCCTCTTGCAATCATCACCCCATAGGCATGATCAAGAATTTCATTCAAATTTTGAACCCCTTCTATATTTTCAATTTTTGCTATAATTTTGGCAGAAGATTTCTTTTCATCCAGAATTTTTTGTACTGCGATAACATCATTTTTATTTCTAACAAAAGAATGGGCAATGAAATCCAGACGGTGGTCGGCTGCAAACCTGATAAAGCCCTTATCTTTTTCACTCAATGCTGGAAGTGTAACATGGACAGATGGAATATTGATACTTTTTCGGGCATTGATGACACCGTCATTTTCCACATAACACATTAAATACTCATCTGTCTTTTCCATTACTGCAAGTGCAATATATCCGTCATCAATCAATATGGAACTTCCCATTGGAACATCTTTTACAAATTGATCATAAGAAACGCAGATGATATCCCCTTTTGACATTTCACCAGGTGCCCCTTTTATTTTAATGATATCCCCGTATTTTACTGGAAGGGGTTTGTCATTATCGCAGGTTCTTATTTCAGGGCCTTTTGTATCTAAAAGAATCCCAATTTTAATAGATACCTGTCTTACATTTTTTATCACCTCAAGCGCGTCGTCATGTGTCATATGAGCCGTATTCAGCCGTACAACATTCATACCCGCCCAAAAAAGTCCTTTAATAAACTCCTGAGAACAATTTAAATTAGAAATAGTGGCGATGATTTTAGTATTTCTCCGTATCATGATCAAACCCTCCTTTTCTGCAAATTTTCATAATAAAATTTTCAATCTGTGTCTTTGCATCAATAGAAGAGGATTTTAGCTTGTAGTCCAGATCACCTAAAAAAATCAATGCTTGATTTAGTTCATTTAAAGAAAAGTTTTCAGATTTTTGAAATGTCTGAAAAACAGGATATGCATTTTTTGGATTGGGTGCCAGAAAAAGATCATTTGCCTTGTTCGCATTTTTCTTTAAATCTTCATTAGATAGATACTGGTCCCTATCTTCCATACTGATCTTTATCTGTTCATCATAATGGATAACTTTTGGAAGAACACTTTGTTTGAACGAATTAAAATTTATATTTTTCAAACTCATTTTATTATTTTTTGAAAATTTTTGTGTAAAACATTTCACCAGAATTAGTTTTCGAAATAGGTTTTCAAAAGATTTTAATATTTGAAGGGGGTGAAATCCTTCATTAAAAAGCGAATCTAAATAAAATAAAGCATTTTTAATATCTTTAGCCATGACAGCATTGGTTAAATTAAAAATAGGGTCTTTTTTATCTCTTTTTACTACAGCTTTTACATCGGCTGTTGAAATTATCTTAGCTTTACCGGAATAGGCAATCAACTTTTCAAGATTCTGAGATAAAATCCCAAGATTAAAACCTGTCAAGTCCACAAGTGTCTTAAAGGCTTGATTATCTATAGTTTTTTCAGACGTTGACAATATCTTGTCTGCAATAGTTTGCAATACTGCTTTTTGCTCATCCTGGTCTGCTTTCCTTGCTCCTTGAGCAACAGAGCAGTCAATGATTAAGCCTTTGTCTGCAATTGTCTTATATATTTTTTTTCTTTTGTCTATAAGGGAAGTTGTCAATATCAGGTAATGATTTTTTGGAATTCCCCTTACAATAAAATCCATCAGGCGATCAAGATCTGATGTTGAAAAACTGATATCAGAACTGTTCCTCTGTGTTTGAAACAAAGGGATATTTTTGACTGCCACAACTTTTTTGGATACAAGAAAAGAAAAAGTGGATACCTGTTCAATTATATCCCCCATGGAAACAGTGCCGCCCTCAAGGATTTCAAGAGCAAACTTTTGCTTATCCTTTTCCAGCATAAAACAAGACATGATTTTAAAGGCTTGCTTTACCAGAAAAGATTCACCATAAATTAAAACAAGGCCTGGTATATCCTTTTCTTGAGCAGACTTTAAAAACGCCTCTAAAAGACTATGTTTAATCATATTTTTATTTGGGGTCATAACAAGATCTTGATTGTTTAATTATAAGAATAAGGGAAATCAGAAAAACCATCCCTGCTATTCCCTGTGACATGGAAATAAAATCAAAAATAAAATTCCCTCGAAAATCCCCCCGGAAAAATTCAACAATAGACCGGAACAATGAATAAAGCATTATATAGCTTAAAAACACCATACCATTAAATCTCTTTTTTTTCTGTATCCCCATAAGAATAAAAAATAAAATGAAATTTAACAACACCGAATAAATCTGAGTCGGATGCAAATAAACGCCAAGAGGGGCAAGGCTTTCAGGATTTGTAAACTTTACAGCAAAGGGTAGATCGCAGGCCTTACCATAGCAGCATCCGGCAAAAAAACATCCAAGTCTTCCAACAGCATGGCCCAGGGCTATACCCGGCGCCAGGATGTCCGCCGTTTCCCAGGTGTTGAACCTTTTAATCTTTAGATAGATAAAAGATGCAGCAACTGCTCCAAAAAATCCACCGAAAAAAACCAGCCCTCCATTCCAAATCTTGAAACCATCAATCCAATTATCTTTATAAAAATCAAAATTGATACCTATGTACAAAAGACGAGCTCCTAAAATAGCAGATATCAGTATAACAAAAAAAATATCTGTAATAGCCTGGGCAGAGATACCATGGGGAGCTGCATTTTTTTGAGAAACCCATATGGCTGTGATAAAGCCCAAGGCTACAAAAAAGCCATAGGTGTAAAGATTAAAACTGCCGATATTTATGAGAACAGGATGCATGCGCTTAAAAATCAGGCATTTTATTAAACAGGATATGATAAATCAATATACCCATTCCAATGCTGATGGCGCTGTCGGCAACATTAAATGCCGGCCAATGGGCAGAACCTATATAAAAATCGAGAAAATCCAACACCTTGCCATACCTGAATCTATCAATCAGGTTTCCAATGGCACCGCCAAAAATCAGAGCCAGGCCATAGGAAAGAAAAACATGGTTTGAGGCACATCTTTTGTAAAACCATAAGATAAAAACGGCCACCAGTGATGACATAAAAAGGAAGATAAATTTTCTAATTTCAAGGGAATGGGAAGCCAAAAAGCCAAAGGCACCACCCGGATTAAGGATATGGGTAATATTAAAAAAATTTTCGATCACACTTATGGAATCGTACAGAGAGAGGCTTATTTTAATAATATATTTACTAAGCTGATCAGCAAAGACAACGCCTCCGCTGACCAGACCCAAACGAATCCATATTTTCCCTTGTGGTTTTAAGGACATCAGATTCAATTTACGTGTGACCTTCAGGTTACGTGTGACCATTATGTTATAATATTTTTTTTAACGCTGTTGCGCACCGCACACAGGCAGTGGGATGATCCATGTCCATGCCGATACTTTCATCAAACCGCCAGCAACGATCACACTTTTCCCCTTGGGCCTTTTTGACACTAATGGACAGGCCTTCGATCTCTTTAGCGTGATAAACTGCATCTGCATCACCAAGGGTATCCACAATCACAACACTGGAAACTATAAAAATATCATTAAGGTTTTCTTTTAAGTTTTCAACCACATCTTTTAATGGGGTATCCGGCAATTTAATCTCAAGGGCAGCATCCAAAGGATGACCGATCAATTTTTTAATTCTTGCTTCTTCCAAAGCTTTTGTGACTTCCCCTCTGAGACTTCTGATGTTTTCCCAAATATCTGCCAGTTTTTTATCTTCCCATTCTTCATTTAGTTCAACCATGGAATCCAGATGGATACTTTCTTTATGATCCGATTCTTTGGGCATATGGTGGAAAATCTCATCCGCTGTAAAGGGCAGAATCGGTGCCATGATTTTTACAATGGCATCCAGTATGATAAACATGACTGTCTGGGCATCACGTCTCATTGGATCTGTTGCAGGAGACGTGTACAATCTGTCCTTGATAATATCCAGATAGAATGAGGACAGATCCACAACACAAAAATTATGCAACGTATGATAAATTGTATGGAATTCAAACTTGTCATAGGAGGCAAGTGAACGATCTACTACGTGATGCAGTCTGTGGAGAATAAACCGGTCAAGTTCGGACATTTCTTTTATTGGTCTTAAATCACAGGTAACATCAAAATCTGAAAAATTACCCAGCATGAACCTGCAGGTATTTCTAATACGGCGGTATGCATCTGATAATTGTTTGATAATATTATTGGAGATGCTTATATCTCCCTTATAATCGGCCGAAGCTGCCCAAAGCCTTAAAACATCAGCACCATATTGTTTAATAACCGATTCAGGGGCAACAACATTTCCCACAGACTTGGACATTTTCTTGCCATGTTCATCTACAACAAATCCATGGGTGAGAACAGCTTTATAAGGTGCTTTTCCTGTTCTCCCGACCCCGGTCAGCAAGGAAGAGTGAAACCAACCTCTATGCTGATCACTTCCCTCAAGATACAGATCCGCCGGCCTACAAAGTTCCGGTCTTTCATCCAGGACTGCTGCATGGCTCACACCGGAATCAAACCATACATCAAGGATATTATGATCCTTTGTAAACTCAGTTGAGCTGCATTTCTCACATTTGGCATCTTCCGGCATTAAAAATTCTGCGTCTTTGTCAAACCAGATATCAGAGGAATGTTCCGTGAATAATGCATGTATTTTATCTATAGATTCCCTTGTGACATAGACCTCTTTACAATCTTTGCAATGGAATACCGGAATGGGAACACCCCAGGATCTCTGCCTTGAAAGACACCAGTCAGGGCGGTTTTCTATCATAGAATAAATTCTTTCCCGACCCCAGGACGGAATCCACTGGACATTATTGATTTCATCAAGAGTTTTCTGGCGAAGTCCCATTTTGTCCATGGAGATAAACCATTGTGGCGTTGCCCTGTATATAACCGGTTTTTTACATCGCCAGCAATGGGGATATGAGTGAGACATGTTCTCATTTTTTAATAGTAGATTTAAACTATCAAGTTTTTCATTAATGCTGATATTTGCTTTAAAAATAAATTCACCGGCAAAATACTCCACATCCTTGGAAAACACACCATTATCTTCAATTGGTGAATAACATTCCAAACCATATTTTTTACCCACTATATGATCATCAGTGCCATGTCCCGGGGCTGTATGAACGCATCCGGTACCTGCTTCAATCGTCACATGATCTCCTAAAACAATCAATGAATCCCTATCATATATCGGGTGTTTACATTTTTTATTTTCAAGATCTTTAGGGGAAATCTCTTTAAGAATAGTATAGGTCTCAATTCCAAGGGTTTTCATTACCAGTTCAGCCAGATCCTTTGCAACAATTAAGACTCCTTGATCTTGCGTCTTAACAGCCACATAGACAAAATCCGGGTGAAGAGACACCCCTAAATTGGCTGGAATAGTCCAGGGGGTTGTAGTCCAGATCACCACAAATATATCTTCGCTGACATCCGGCAGGATCTTGGACAGATCATCTTTTACGGGAAACTTCACATAGATGGAAGGAGATGTATGGTCATGATATTCAATCTCTGCTTCTGCAAGGGCGGTCTGGCAGTTACAACACCAGTAGATGGGTTTTTTACCTAAAAACATATCACCGGCCAGTGCAAATTCACCGCATTCTTTGGTGATCCTGGCTTCATAGGGGTAGTTCATTGTCAAATAAGGGTTATCCCATTCCCCCATTACACCAAATCGTTTGAATTCCTCTTTTTGAATTTCAACAAATCTGGCGGCATAGGATCTGCATTCTCGTCTAACCTGAACATCGGTCATTTCTTTTTTCTTTTTTCCCAGCTTTTTATCTACATTGTGTTCAATGGGAAGTCCGTGGCAGTCCCAGCCGGGAACATAGGGGGCATTGTATCCAGTCATTTGGCGGGATCTGACAATAATATCTTTTAAAATTTTATTAATAGCATGTCCCATGTGCAAATGACCATTTGCATAAGGAGGGCCATCATGGAGGATAAATAATTTTTTGTCCTTAGACTGTTCCCTTAATTTTTCATAAATCTTTTTTTCTTCCCACTCTTTTAACTGCTGGGGTTCTCGTTGCGGCAGGTTGGCCTTCATGGCAAATTTTGTTGAAGGCAGGTTCAAAGTTTTTTTATAATCCATTATTCCTCCGGGTTTCGGATCGGTTGATATTCAATAGTTTAGCCTCTTTTTGTACTGCCAAATCATTAAAATGTCAAGAAATAACAAATATTAGCAAGGCTATTTCCTGTAAAAGAATCTTGATATTCTTCTTTATTAAAAAAAGTTGACATAGATGAACTGCTTATTCCTTTTTACATATAACTGAAAATTTCTTTACACAAATTCTAAAGATTGATATTCATTTATAGATAAAAATTTTAAATGTTTCAGATCAGATACCATTCAAACTTAAATTGCATGATGCCAGAAAATCTGGCTGTTTAAGTTGAGTTAAACAAATAGATAAGTACTTGGTCACATAAACTATTATGAACAAAAAAAGCAGTTATAAATTTTGCCCTTTATGCAAAGGGGATTTTGTTAAAAAAAGGCTTATACATCATGAGCCTGAAAGACTTGTATGCAAATCCTGCGAATTTATTTTTTATCTTGATCCAAAACTTGTTGCCTGCACCATAGCAGAAACCATAAACGGAATCGTCCTTCAAAGGCGAAACAAAGAGCCCAAAAAAGGTCATTGGGTTCTTCCCGGAGGATTTGTGGACAGGGGGGAAACCCTTGAAGATGCTGCCAAACGTGAATTTTTTGAAGAAACAGGATTGTACACAAAAATTAACAGCCTGCTTGGCACCTATTCCTATCCAGGAGAAGCAAATATAATAATCGTATACCATAGCGAAATAACAGGAGGCACCATCCAGCCTTGTCATGAATCAATGTCAATTGATGAATTTAAAAAAGATAAAATACCCTGGGATCAACTCGCCTTTGACACAACAAGAAAAGCTTTAAAAAAATATATAGACCCGAATTTAACCCCTTTTGAGAAATAATTTAATCATATATCGATCCGATTTTTCAAAAGGCAATAAGTAATGATATGTTTTTAAATCAAACTCATTTGAAATGGTTGACGTAATCTCTTTTTCTGCATTTTTCCCTTTCATTGCATAAATTGTCCCTTTTTCATTTAAAAAAGGCGCTGCAAATGTCACAAAATCTGAAAGGCTGGTAAAAGCCCGGGATATTACAGCATCATATTTATTTTGATAGACGTTATTTTCATGAAGGTCTTCAACCCTTGCATGGATGGCATCAATATTTTCCAGATGTAAGATTCGTATCACATGTTTTAAGAAGTTGATCTTTTTCCGAGAAGAATCTACCAGGACAACTTTTAATGAAGGATTCATGATTTTAATGGGAATACCTGGGAATCCGCCTCCTGATCCTATATCCATAAGGCAGGTTTCCTTTTCAAAAAACGAAGCTGCCGCAATGGAATCGATAAAATGCTTTTCAGCAATCTGCAAAGGTTTTTTAATGGCAGTAAGATTTATTTTTTTATTCCATGCCATCAACTCTTTTGCATGAAGAATCATCAACTGGGCCTGGTGATCGGAAACCTTGACTCCCAGGTCGTTTGATCCTATTTTTATGCATCTTATTGACTCATGGATTAATTGTTCTGACAAAATATGCACAATCAATACTTTTTACTTGACAAATTAGTTAGTTAAATATATTATTTTTGCTTTCATAAGCTAAGTTTAACTTCGGGTTCACACTAACAAAATCACAATAATTTAGCAATATTTAAATACAGGGAAACCTTTGACAACAATTGCATTCTAAAATTGTTTGAAAAGTAAATTTTATATTCAAAGGATGATTTTAAAATGATCAGAGATCTAGAAAAAGTAAGAAATATTGGAATCAGTGCCCATATTGATTCCGGTAAAACCACACTGACGGAAAGAATTTTATTTTACACTGATAAAATTTATAAAATCAATGAAGTAAGAGGTAAAGATGGCGTTGGTGCTGTCATGGATTCCATGGAACTTGAAAGAGAAAGAGGGATCACAATTGCTTCTGCTGCCACTTATTGTGAATGGGACAAACATAATATCAATATTATTGATACCCCGGGCCATGTTGACTTTACTGTTGAAGTTGAGCGGTCTTTAAGGGTTTTGGACGGTGTTGTGCTGATTCTGTGCTCTGTATCAGGAGTCCAGTCCCAGTCCATTACTGTGGACCAGCAAATGAAACGCTATAAAGTCCCCTGCATTGCCTTTGTAAACAAATGTGACAGATCCGGTGCCAATCCGGCCAAGGTCAGCAGGCAGCTGAGGGATAAGCTTGGCCATAACTCAGTTATAATGCAGCTTCCCATAGGGCTTGAAGACAAACATGAGGGCGTTGTTGATCTTGTTGCCATGAAAGCCTATTATTTTGAAGGGGAAAATGGTGAAATAATTATAACAAAAGATATGCCGGCCCAAATGTTGGAAGAGGCTCAAATAGCCCGGGAAGAGATGATCGATGCGGTCTCTCTTTTTTCAGAGGAGCTTACCGATGCTATTCTGGAAGAAAATGACATCACCGAAGAACTGATTATGTCTGCAGTCCGAACAGGAACCATTTCAAGACAGATGACTCCTGTGTTTCTTGGATCTGCATATAAAAACAAAGCTGTTCAGCCTCTGCTGAATGCAGTTATCAGCTATCTTCCCTCCCCCCTTGATATTGAAAATGAAGCTCTTGATATGGATAATAATGAAGAAACTGTTATTCTTGAAAGTAGCTTTGAAAAACCAACTGTGGCCCTGGCATTTAAACTCGAAGATGGACAATATGGTCAGTTGACCTATATCAGGGTCTATCAGGGATGTATTAATAAAGGCGACACATTGGTTAATTCCAGAGATGGGAAAAAATTTCGGGCAGGACGTCTGATCAGAATGCATTCCTCTCAAACTGAAGATGTAGAAGCCATTCCGGCTGGTCATATAGGTGCCATGTTCGGAGTTGACTGCGCTTCCGGTGATACATTTGTATCACCAACAATCAATTACTCCATGCTTGCCATGCATGTCATGGAACCGGTTATCTCTTTGTCCATTGTTCCAAAGGACAACAAAGCTCAGATCAACATGTCAAAGGCTTTAAACCGATTTACCAAGGAAGATCCGACATTCAAAACCCATGTGGATCATGAAACCGGAGATACCATAATTCAGGGTATGGGCGAACTACACCTTGAAGTCTATATTGAAAGGATGAAAAGAGAATACGGCGCAGAAGTTGAAACGGGCAAACCAAGGGTTGCATACAGAGAAACCATTACCAGAAAAGCTCTGTTTAACTATACCCATAAAAAACAGACGGGTGGAGCAGGACAATATGGCCGTATTGCCGGATTTATGGAACCACATGATGATGAATTTGAATTTGTTAATAAAATTACAGGTGGAAGAATCCCCACTCAATATATCCCGGCCTGTAAACAAGGCTTTGAAGGATGCATGGGCAAAGGTCCCAAACTTGATTTCCCTGTTACCGGCATTAAGGTCACTATTGATGATGGTGCATTTCATGCTGTCGACTCTTCTGAAATGGCGTTTAAATCCGCAGCAAGAGGAGCCTTTCTTGAGGCATACAACAAAGCAAAACCTGTGATAAAAGAACCCATCATGAAGGTTGTTATTGAAACACCCAATGAGTTCCAGGGATCCTGCATGGGTCTGATTAACCAGAGAAGAGGTATTATTCAGGGCTCCCAGGAAGAAGGTGTCATGTCTGTGGTGGAATCCCAAGTGCCATTATCTGATATGTTTGGCTTTTCTACCGTTCTCAGATCTGCTACACAGGGAAAAGCCCAGTTTACAATGGAGTTTTCAACATATAAACAGGTACCAATATCTATTGCAGAAGAAATTGCCAGAAAAAAACTTGAAGAAAAAGCACAAAAAAAATAAGCCATTTATATAAAGAGAGAGGAAACATGTTAAAAAAAGATCTCATTTCTAAAAGCCCGGTTTCAAAAGCAATTGGGATTGAAAACCTAAAACAAGGCAAATTCGGTGCAGTCCTTTCAAGGGCAGGTGTTGGAAAAACCAGTTTTCTTGTTCAGATAGCACTAACTCAATTGTTAAAAGATGAAAAAATACTTCATATCAGCCTTGATGACCCCATTGAAAAAATAAACTTAAGGTATAGCGAAGGATATACAAACCTTGTGGACAGTATAGGATATGTTGACCCCCAGAAAGCCGTCAGACTTTGGGAAGACATCAATCTCAATAAGGTTGGAATCAGCTATAATGAATCCACATTTGATTCAGAAAAAATAAGGGATTATCTTAAAAGCTTCAAAAAAGCAAACCTTGCCTTACCTTGCATCATGATTATTGACGGCTTGGATTTTGATAAAGATGTCTCAGGCATTCTTGAAGAACTTGAAAACTTAAATCATGAATTTTCTATTTTTATCTGGTTCTCCATGAAAAGCCACAGGGAAGAAAAATTGAGTCCGGAAGGATACCCAATCCAGCTTGATACCCATAAAGAAATATTTGACAAAGCCATTTTTCTTCAACCTGTGGAAGATAAAATAGAAGCTGTAATTTTAAAAGACGGTGACAGAACAGATCAAAGATACAGGCTTGATCCTGCTACTATGATGATTGTTGAATAATAAATAAATTCTTGTAATTATCCAATCCCCAAAGGCCGTAAGTCTAACCCAATGACTTACGGTTTTTTTGATTTGTCCTTCTTTTCAATATGCTAAAAAAAATCAGTTTAAATATAAAATCAAAACAATTCATAGAGATGCATTTATTTTTATTTTCAGCCTATGTCACATTCAGGATACCCTCAAGACGATCTCGAATAATCAACTCAGCCTCAGACATGATACGTTCTACGAGTTCAGTACAAGAAGGCAGGTCATAAATCAGTCCCGCAACCATACCACATGACCATGCACCAGAATTTATATCACCGTCCATCATGACCTTTGGATAAACCCCAACCACTTCATCAATAATGTCCTCAAATTTGATATTCTTACCGAGGGATGCCTCTTTTTCCAGCAATTGTTCAACTGCAGCATTATTAAGAACACGCTCAGTATTCTTTAAAGGTCGCATTACAAGGCGGGTATCAATCTCTTTGGCTGCAAGAATGGCTTGCTTTACGTTTTCATGTACAGGTGCCTCTTTTGTTGCAATAAAGCGGGTTCCCATATTTATGCCCTCTGCGCCAAGGGATAGAGACGCAACTAAACTTCGAGCGTCGGCCATGCCACCTGAAGCAACAAATGGAATTTTCAATTCATCCGCTGCCCGCGGCAATAATATCATATTCGGAATATCATCCTCACCAGGATGCCCACCACATTCAAACCCATCCACGGAGACTGCATCGCATCCAATTTTTTCTGCTTTAAGAGCATGACGTACAGAAGTACATTTATGGATAATCTTCACTCCTGCTTCTTTTAATTTTGGCAGGTACTCCTGTGGATTGCGGCCTGCAGTTTCTACAATTTTTACACCATTATCAATAATAGCGTTTATATAACCCTGATAATCAGGCGAACTGACTGTTGGCAGAAATGTCAGATTTACCCCGAATGGTTCATTCGTTATTTCCCGGCATCGTACGATTTCCCCGGCAAGGTCCTTTGGCGTTTTCTGAGTCAAAGCGGTGATAATCCCAAGCCCTCCAGCATTCGATACTGCCGCAGCCAATTCTGCAAAGCTCACATAGTGCATACCGCCTTGAATAATGGGGTGCTTGATGCTAAAGAGTTCTGTTATACGTGTCTTCATAGATCATTCCTCCAAAATCATGAGAGCAGTACTCTCTTTAAAAAGATAGAACTTATTGGAACCATTTCATGATGGATGAAGCTCGGCCTAAAAACAAGTAAAAACATACTTTTTGATTCTCCATAGCCCTCTGTATAGGAATACTAATGAACTATTTTTCAGTCTGGTAAAAGTCATAGATATGATCCTTAACTCCAACAAACCCAATGCACCTAATTTCACCTAAACCCATACAGACTTTTTTTAAATTTTCTTAAAAAAGGATTTGTATTATGCCGATACCAGACCATAAAAATTATCCTTTTTCTTTCCATGTGATAGACATTAAAAAAATTGACCCCTCTCCCTATCAACACCGCAAATATTTTGATGAAGAAAGATTAAGAGAGTTCAGCGCAAGTATTGTACAGGATGGATTGATTGAACCCATTATCGTCCGACTGCAACAAAAAGACAGGTTTCAGCTTATTGTAGGAGAACGAAGGCTCAGAACAATTAAAAATTACACGGATATGACGAATATCCAGCCAAAAATCGTAGTCGTTGATGATCTTCAGGCAAGAAGAAGAAGTTCTGCAGAAAACCTTTTACGAGAAGATTTATCAGTCATAGAAACCATTGAATCAACCCTTGAAATTATTGATGTGGAAATGAGCAAAGAGCCTGAGTATTTGACGGTAGGTAAAACACCCTTGAAAGGGTGGTAAAAGTGCTTAAAAAGTTAGATTCCATATGGGTTAGCAAAAATATGGGCTCTCT
>Ga0307989_1000282_pt1 | contig 35411 bp, 23 predicted proteins | sample EllFjometagen185_FD_203164 | JGI IMG/M metagenome (GOLD analysis project Ga0307989, IMG submission 203164) | Marine microbial communities from Ellis Fjord, Antarctic Ocean - #185 | ecosystem: Environmental > Aquatic > Marine > Unclassified | place: Southern Ocean | collected 2014-10-08 | reverse complement strand
TTGCTTTTATAACTGCATACAATTAAAAATCGAGTAAGATTACGAGCACGATTAAGAGTAAGAAAAACGGCAAAGCCTTTAAACCTGACCTTGCTCAGAGAGCAAGGTTTTCTTAGACTAAAATAAACAGTCGGTACATCAGCAGGTATCGGGATATGGCGCTCTCTGAATACTAATTATGAGGTAACAATGTTTAAATTTATTCATGCAGCAGATATTCATTTGGATAGCCCTTTGCGTGGTTTATCTCGCTATGAATCTGCACCTGCGGAATCAATACGTGATGCATGCCGAAGAGCTTTCGAGAACCTTATAGATCTTGCTATTGAAGAAAAAGTCTCTTTTGTCTTATTAGCGGGCGATCTCTATGACGGTGATTGGAAGGATTATAGTACTAGTATATTTCTGAGCCAGCAAATGGGCCGACTCGGTCAGAACAACATCTCGGTTTTTGTTGTAGCAGGCAATCACGATGCTGCCAACCGAATGACCAAAGCTCTAGAGAATCCGTCCAACATGACGATATTATCATCAAGGAAAGTTGAAACAATAAGGTTAGAAGAGCTGGCTGTTGTTATTCATGGGCAGAGTTTTGGAACGCAGCACGTTGATAAAAATCTTGCTACAGGCTTTACTGACGCTGAGAAAGGAATGTTCAATATCGGTCTATTGCACACCAGTCTTGATGGTCGGGAAGGACACGCAGTATATGCTCCCTGTTCAGCAGATGATTTATATTCCAAAGGCTATCAGTATTGGGCGTTGGGGCATATCCACAAGCAAGAATTTGTTTCCAAAGACCCATGGATTGTTTTCCCAGGCTGTATTCAAGGGAGACATATTCGAGAAACAGGTGCTAAAGGATGCTTGCTAGTTACAGTCGAAGATGGTGCCATAAGCATGGTTGATAACTGCTCATTAGATGTTTTTCGTTGGATCAAGTGCAGTGTTGATCTAACAGATGCCTCTGAAATACAAGAAGTATTTGAACGGGCTCGGAAAATCATAGAAATTGAATTGGCATCAACAGAAGACCGACCTTCCGCAATGCGCATCAGATTTGAAGGCGCTACCGCAATTTCGAATGAACTCGCAGCATTTCCAGAACGTTTTGAGCAACAAATAAAAGCTCTTGGTGCAGAAATCGCCGGTGATGACTTATGGATAGAGAGAGTAGAAAATGCAGCGGTGGGCAAACTTGATTTGAAATATATGCTATCCGAAGATGGCACATTTGGTAAACTGCTCAAGGATATATTGGCAACACCAGATAATCCGAATGAAATAGACGGTCTCAAAGGTGTTATCGCCGATCTTAGACAGAAGATACCAGCAGAAGCTTTTAGTGCTGACTCCATATTGAACTTCAATGAAAATCAAACCGTCGAACGATTGGTTGAAGAAGCCAAACATATGTTGATTGGAAGATTGTTGACTGAAGGGGGTAACAAATGAGAATCGACCGCTTTGATTTAATTGCATATGGACCCTTTAGCGAAAAATCGATAACACTATCGGAGGGAGCCTTTGGGCTGCACTTGATATATGGTGATAATGAAGCAGGCAAGAGTACATCGCTGAGAGCCCTAATTGCTTGGTTATTTGGTATCCCAACCCGTACAAGTGACAACCACCTTCACTCGAACCCACAACTGCGAATTGGGGGTAAACTCAGACTTTCAGGTGGTGAAAATATAGAATTCATACGAAGGAAGGGTAAGAAAGGTACTTTGTTGGACCCGGTTACCGATGCCCCTCTGGATGACTCGGTTTTAATGCGTTATTTACCCGGTGCCATTGATGAGAATTTATTCACGAAATTGTATGGGATAGACCACGATCGCTTGATAGCAGGTGGGCAGGAATTGCTTAACCAATCTGGAGACCTCGGTCAAGCTCTCTTCAGTGCTGCGGTAGGTACAGCAAGTCTTCGCGAAATATTATCAGATTTGCAAAACGGTGCTGAAGAAATTTTTAAGCCGCGTGCTTCCACAAAACTTGTGAATCAAGCGATATCAGGTTTCAAAGAAGCTCAAAAACGGATCAAGGATTTAAGTCTTCCAGTCGCAGAATGGAAGCAGCTGCAGAAAGAACTCACTAATACCCTTTATTCCATTCAACAAGTTGAAGAGAATATCGCTGAAAAAAGCAAGGTGAAAAGTCGTCTTGATAGGCTTAACCGCGTAAAAGGGGCATTAGCTGAGCGTCGTGGTGTAATAGATCGAATTGGAGAATTAGGAGAAATATCATTACTTCCAGAAGATTTCGATGAAAAACGCAAAACCGCCACTGGTAATCTACAAGAAGCCAATGAGGTTCGAAAAAAAGCCGAAGCAAAGCTGTCTCGACTAAAAGAAGAAATAGCGGATTTAAATGTCCGTAGTGAACTGTTGGATAACGAAGAGTTCATATTAACTATTCACAAAGAATTGGGAGCTGTTGAAACAGCAATCAAAGATCGCCCTCAACAAGATGGGAAAAGGCGCCTGTTGCGGAATGAAGCTAAGAAAGTTCTAAATGGTGTGCGTCCCGATCTAGATATAGATAATGCTGAAAAGCTCAGACCGTTGACCAACAACAAAAAGTGGATATCTGGTTTGGCTCAGAAATATAGCCTGTTGAATCAGAAAAAAGAAAAAGCTGAGACCACATTGCATAATGTCGAAGACGAGCAAGAAACAATTAAGAACGAATTGGGTGGGCAGACGCAATCAAAACTTGATCTAAGCGAGCTGAAGGTATCAGTCGCAACTGCTCGTAAAACGGGTGATTTGGAACAACGACTCGCCGATTTACAAAAACGATCTTCAGATGAGAAAACGGCTTGTGATACTGAGTTTTCCAAACTTGGAAGATTTACAGGATCGATAGAGACACTTTCAAAAATTGCCCTGCCCGTACCAGAGACTTTAGATCGGTTTGAGCGACAGCTCGATGAATTAACTGAAAAAATAAGAGATTATGGTCGCAAGCGCAAAGAACTCGAAAAGGAGCATAAACAGACAGAACGGAATTTAAAAGCGTTGTTATTGGCAAGCGATGTTCCGTCATTCACAGAGCTTGAAGGTGCGCGATCGCTACGGAATACCGGATGGAATCTCATAAAACGAAAATATATCGAAGACATTGATGTAGAAAATGAAATCACAGGGTTTACGCCTGATAATGATCTCCCGACGTTTTATGAGCAACAAGTCGAAACTGCAGACAATGTATCGGATCAACTTCGGTTGGCCGCAGATCAGGTGGTGAAACGTGCGGATCTTGAGGCAAAGATCGAAGACCTGAAATCACGCAGCGATGAGACTATACAAGAAATCAAAAAAGCTACCGAGGAAAAGGAAGCATATCAAAAGGAATGGAATTCTATTTGGAAGCCATTGGCAATCGACCCTGATTCTCCGAGGGAAATAAAACAATGGCTTCTTAAAATTGACAAACTTCTAACAAATAAGCAGGCAGCGAATACCACCGCCAGTGACGCGAGTGATTTGGCAGCGAATTATAAATCGCTCAAGGAATACATCGCCTTACAGATAGCAAAATTCGATGATTCAATCAATTCGAAAGAGATGAGTCTTGAGGCTATGATTAGTCTTTGTGAACAACGAATCGAAAGAGAGGAAGCGATTCTCCAGCGGAAGCGTCAATTGGAGTATTCGTTCAAAGATACAAAGATTCGCATCAAAAGATCGCGTGAAGAGCTTAAATCAATCGAGCATGATCAAGTCAATTGGTCACTGGAATGGGCTCAGGCTATTGATGGTTTGGGTTTGAAACCTGATGTCCATCCAGAAAAGGCGATGGAGACATTCGATCAGCTATTGGTTTATTTTGATAATTTTGACAAATCAGAAGAGATACGCAAGAGAATTTACGGAATAGATCAAGTTAAAGAAAAATTTGAGAAAAAAGTATTTGAGTTCGCCGATAGCATCAAACTCAATAGAGGGAGCAAAGATGCAATAGCAATTGCTTCTCAGCTAAATCGAAATCTGAATGAGGCACGTGAAGCTCGGGCAAGTCACAAAAAGATCAACACTCAAATAAAGGAGAAAAAAGAAGAAATTGAAGAAACTAACATTACCATTCGAACAGCACAGGACCAGCTTGTTTCGTTAATGAGCCAAGCTGGTGTTGAAACAAACGATGAATTGGAATCCTCTTGTGATAGCTCACGAAAAATGCGAGATCTGCAGCTAAAGCTCGATACACTCGAACAGGAACTCTCGCGCAATGGGGATGGCCTGAGTATTCAGGAGCTAGAGAAAGAGGCGGGTGAGTCAGATATCGATGCCATAAAAGGAGAGCTTGAAATCGTCATTTCCGAATTAAAAGATATGCAGTTCGATAGGGATAAGTATCGTGATCAACGGCAAACGCAACAAAACGAGATTCAAGCCAAAGATGGTAGTGCCGCAGCTGCTAATGCATCAGAAGAGGCTGAACAGCAACTTGCTACTATGATTTCGGGCGTCGAACAGTACCTTCGCTTGCAAATTGCTGCGTGCATCCTTGAACAACGAATTGAGGAATATCGAAGAAAAAATCAAGCTCCGGTTCTAGCGAGGGCTGGTGAGTTGTTCACCAAACTGACGTTGGGGTCTTATGTAAATCTTCGGGATGAATTGGATGAAAGTGGCAAGCCAATCCTGCTTGGTGTTCGTCCAAATGAAGTAGAAGTGTCTATTAACGGTATGAGTGATGGAACCAGAGATCAGTTATACTTGTCTCTTCGCCTTGCTACTCTAGAGCAACATTTGAGTAGTGGAGAACCGATGCCCTTTATCGTCGACGATATCCTAATAGGTTTTGATGAAAACCGTACAAGAGTCTGTCTTGAGGTCCTTTCGGAGTTGGCGCTTAGCACTCAGGTATTGCTTTTTACTCACCACAGGCGGGTCCTTGAACTAGCAGACGAATTAAAAACAAAGGCAGGAATTTTTATTCATGAGTTGCATTGACGATACTTTTATCTACGGTATTGAATGTCTTTCCCGATTAAGAGGTGTCTTAAATTTATTACCAAAGTTCCACTACTGAACTCGCGACCCTCAGCTTGGAAGGCTGAGGTCTTTCCAGAGTCTACATTTCAATATTAGTGAATGTTGTGACAATGTTGCTGGAATAGACAATAATTTGTTTCATCAGATCCATGAGTTCCATATGAACCTCATGTGTCTCTTTGACCTGTTCGTTTTCTTTCACCAGTCTAGTCAAATGTCGTGAACGATATTGAAGTTCCAGATCCAGGTATTTTCTTTCCTTTGCCATGATCTGTCGGGCCTTATTCACATCCACCTCTGAAAGGGCTTCTTTTAATATTCAGCTCTTCCTCTTCTGGAAGGTTTTTTAACCCGGCTGGCTGCAGGTGTGATGGGGTTGAATAACGATGTGAACAATCAGACTGCAAAATCCGGTCTGGGCTGGGAGAGTCGTGTCTCATTGGCAGATGCCATGGAAAATATCAAAGATTGGGTTCAGCACAACTATTAAAGACTTGTTGAACTCACTGTAGTGGAATCCTGGTCTCCGATTACACTCATCGTTTTCCAAAAACCTTTAATAAACCTGAAAAAGAAAACAAAGCCCCAAAAAACCACATCTGCCCTATCTGGATCTTTATTGCCCAGGTTCTGTCCAACCAAGATCGAGATGGCGATTCCAAGAAATCACCGTATCTAAGGAGAAGGAACGAAAAACGTTATTGGTACACAGTCAAAAAGAATTACAAAATTGACCTTTTTCATCGTATACTATATTGTTATTTTTTGCTTATACATATTCCTATAATTGTAGTTTTTTTAACATCAAGTTAAATTTTTCTATAGTTTTTTTTAAGTTCATGTGAATTTATCACTACTTTTTAATATGAACCGATTTAAACGACTTTTTTTCATTGGCACCATTGCTATTGTGTTGGCAGCAGTCTCTATCCAACAGGGAATACAAATTGTGAAAGAGGGTGCTCAGGCTTATTTATTCAGTTACTCATTGGTTTTAATGGATACGACCCGGCAGGTTATGGCAGATCCTTTAAACGGGCGAGCACCTTTAAACCATTTTGCCCATATTCAGAATTTCCCTGATCATAACTTCCGACAAGTCATCCGTCCCAATTGCGACACACTTTATTCAACAGCCTGGATTGATCTTTCCCCAGAGCCTCTGATTCTCAGTGTGCCAGATACAAAAGGAAGATATTATGTCATGCCTTTCATGGATGCCTGGACAAATGTATTTGCCACGATTGGCAGTCGAACCACCGGTACCGGACCAGGAAATTACCTTATTGCCGGTCCGCAATGGCAGGGAGAAATCCCGATCGATGTCAAAGCGATTCGTTCTCCGACAAATATGACCTGGTTAATTGGTCGGATTCAGGCCAATGGAGAAGCTGATTTTCCTCGTGTACATAAACTCCAAAACGGTTTTACCTTAACCCCCCTGAGTCGATGGGCTGACCGAATGGCAAATAAAGGAATTATTAAGATCGATGATCCACAGGCTAAGAGAACCAAAGATCCCTCTGAGATGGTTGAAAAAATGGACACAGAAACCTTTTTTTCTGTTTTCAGCCAAATACTAGAAAAGCAACCAGCGGCAGCAGAAGATGCACCGATGCTTAACATTTTATCAGATTTTGGGATTGAAGCAGGAAAACCTTTTGAGTTGAATAACCTGGGAATCGTAAGGCGTATCTTATTGAAACAATCTGTGAAATCAGCAAGGAACAAACTCAAGGAAATTGCCAAATCCGATCGATCTTCAGAGAATAATTGGGCAGTTATCCGAAAAGGCATCGGCGTTTATGGGACCAACTACGCAGTGCGTGCCTTTGTTTCTTATTATGGGTTGGGTGCACTTATGCCAGCGGAAGCAGCTTATCCATATTCAAATAAAGATAAAACAGGGCTTCCCTTGTCAGGAAAGCATCAATACCGCCTGCATTTTAATGTTGGAAAAACACCGCCGGTAAAAGCATTCTGGTCGTTAACCATGTATGACCCACGTGGATTCCTTATAAAAAACCCCATCAATCGGTATGCCATTGGCGACCGCGATCCACTCAAATTTAATGCTGATGGCTCTCTCGATATTCTGATTCAGCACAATCGTCCGTCTCAAGGAATATCAAATTGGCTCCCTGCGCCCGATGAATCTTTTTTGGTTGTATTGCGCCTTTACCAGGCAAAAAATGAATTCCTGAACGGTAATTGGAAACTACCCGCCATTGAACGAATAGATTAAGCAGAAATAGAAACGGGGAGGAAATGAAATGTCGGAAGCTATTTTCTGAATATGAGCCACAGGAAATCAGTAATGTCCGGTTAGGTTAATGCAAGAGCTGGAATGGGATCCCTGAATCGTGCTTATAAGAATTAAAATAGAGCTTCTTAGTGAAGCGCAGCGAAAATAAGCCTTGTTTGAGTGAGGTACGAGCGAGTTTGGCGTTTTTTCGCGAAGCGAACATAGAAACTCTTTTAATTCTTATGCTAAGAATCAGGGATCCCATTTCAGTGAATGTCCTGCAAAAACCTAACCGGACATTACTGACAGAAAATAGCTGATTGAATAGGGGTTCTACTAATTGGGAGCAGATATTTGGATAGATGCTCGCTGTTTTACTTAAGCAACTGGCCAATTCTCTCAAATCGGTATCCTGACAAAAGACTGGCTTCAGGGTCATGAGACCAGCTGATGATCAATCCTTTGGCCCTGATGTCTTTCATATCAATAAATCCCCAGTATCGGCCATCCAGAGAATTTCGGCGGTTATCACCCAACGGCCAAACCTTTCCTTTGGGAACGGTAAATTTTCGAGGGACAATAAACTCGTCTGAATAAGTAACCGGTCTCATCCGGCTATCCAGAAAAACAGTGCTATGATTTTCCGGCTTACCATTTATGTAAATCGTCTCGCCTATGATTTCTATTTCGTCTCCTTCCACAGCCATTGCTCTTTTGATATAGTCTTTGTCATCATCAATGGGGCTGGGAAAAACGATAACATCATTTCTTTCAACTTTGGCTGGAAAGATCTTTTTATCAGTGAAAGGAATAACAAATCCATACGCATGCATATCTGCAAACAGATAATCTCCAATTTCGATCGTATGGATCATTGAGCCAGTCGGCACGCGATAAGGGGCATAAAGCCATGTTCTAAAAATACCTGCCACAATAAGTGCAAAAATCAGTGCTTCGACCCATTCGCGTATGGTTTTGTTTTTGATAAACCGTTCCAGATTAATTAGTTTTGGTATTTTCATTCGTTTTCGTAAAATCCTGTATTATGATGTTAATCCTGTATCAGCCCAGCTGACTTTTCGACAAAACATGTTTCATTGACCCAAAATTTCAAAGCAAAGTAAAATGTTACCACCTCAATTCAACTAATGAAAGCTCTGGAATCAGGTTCTTGGATTTTTTTAGATTTTAAAGTAAAATCGGATGGAAGGGTATTTTAAAAACAGGAGCACTTGTCGCTACATTTGCCACTATACAAAAATACCCTGATTTTATGAAAGTTTCTGAATCATCGGTAGGGTAAAGTTAAAAGTTGCACCACCTTCCTTGTTGTTTTCAGCCCAAATTTGACCACCGTGTGCAAATATAATTTTCCGGCAAATTGCCAGACCCAGTCCGGTTCCACCCGCTCCCGTTTTTGTTCGACTGCTTTGTATAAACTTGTCAAATATATCTTCTAGTTCCGCTTCAGGGATCCCGACCCCTTTATCAGAAATAGAACAAACAAAATTTTCATCCTCTTTAAAGCACTTAATATTTATTCTTTCATGAGAATTAGAAAACTTAATTGCATTTGCCAATAAGTTTCTGACAACCTGCATCATTTTTTCGTTATCTAAAATAATCACATCTGAAAACTCCGGTTCTTCAAATATTATCTCTAGATCCTGTTCTTTCAGCTGGGAATCAAATTCAGTGATAACATTCCATATTAGAATTGATACTCTTTCTTTTTTAAAACTGTATTCAACCTTTCCGGATTCCATTTTTGATAAGTCCAGCAGATCATTTATCAAATGCATTAATCTTTGGCTACTTGAGTAGATTTCGGTTAGATATTTAAGCAACTTTTCCTTTTTTAACTTTTTATATCTCTTAATACCCAGATTGGAATACCCAATAATACTCTGCATGGGGCTCCTGATTTCGTGACTCATATTGGCTAAAAACTCAGACTTGAGCTGGTTGGCATTTTCAGCCTTCAATTTTGCCTGAAGAATCTCTGCTTCTGCTTTTTCCCGTTCTGTTATATCTCTAAAGGTATTTATAATATATTCATTCTCATCCATTTTAAACACTGAACCTGTTTGTTCTACAGTAATCACCTCACCATTTTTTCGAATATATCGAGTAACAAATTCGTTCATCACCGGTTCGCCTCTTTTTCTTCTCTCAATTCTCTCTTTGATCATTCCTCTGGATTCGGGTGCGACAGCATCCAGTAAAGGAATACGGGTCAGTTCTTCAAGATGGTCATATCCAAAAAGGTTAAGCAGGGCTTTATTGGCAAAAACAATGTAATTGCCTTGTGAAATCCCAATCCCCATCAAAGCATTCTCAATGAGAATCCGGTACTTTTCCTCACTTTCCAGCAATGATCGTTCAGTTTGTTCACGAACTGCTTTTTCTCGATGAAGTTTTTCACTTTTTCCTTTTAATTCCTCAGTTCGTTCAGAAACTTTTTCCTGGAGATCTTCTGCATACTCCCTCTTCATAATATTCATGCGGTCTGCTAATGCTAAAGAGAGTAAAATAACCTCAAGTGCCGACCCAATTTGCATTCCATATAGCGTTATAAAATTTCCTGGTAAAATCCCAAAGCCTCTTAAAATACTAATCAGCAAACCAATCAGAAGAAATATCCAGGCGATTAGAAAGAATCGGGCAGGTCGATATTTTCTTAAATAACAGATTATCCCTGAAACGATCACTGTAACAATTGAGAAAAATGCTAAAATTGTGCTCAGTCTAACAGCAATGGCATAACTGGCAAAAAAGGAGAGTAGCATCAACGCAATACTTAACCCTATCAAAAGATTAAATACAATATTTAGTTTTGGAATATTTTTCTGAATCGCCAAAAAGCTCTTTGAGAATTGTAGGACCCATAATAACGCAAAGCAGACAAAAAAAGGAGTCGCGATATTTCCCCAGACTGGATATGAAGGCCATAAATATTCATATGCAATCCCATTAAATGTCATCTGAAACAGGGCATACCCGATAATATATAAGACATAAAACAGATAATTGCGATCACGCAAAGATAAGAATATAAACAGGTTGTAACCGACCATAGCCAATATTATCCCATAGTAAAGTCCCAGTGCATATTGGTTTACATGGTCCTTTTCCGCAAAAGCCATCGTTGAATATATTGTCAACGGGAGTTGCATAGTACTGGCGGATTCAAATCGTAAATAGATCATCTTTTCTTTTGCCCCTGTCGGTAAATTAAATACAAAATGGGTATGATCTATTTTACGTTTATTAAAAGGCAGCAGATCCCCCGCTTCAACAACCGTGTATTTACCCTTGCTGTCAGAAAAGTAAATCTCAATTTTATCCAGCAGGGGATAACCAATTTCCAGCAACCAGTTTTTGTTTTCTGTTGACAGATTTTTTAATTTGAAACGCAGCCAATATACTGAATCCGTGTATCCAAAGTTGGGTGTTTTCTTCTTATTTGGAAAAAAGTTTCTCTCATGTTCGTGAGACGTCACCTGGTCAATTGTTAGTTTCCCCTCTTTATCTTCCAAAATATCAAGATAAGTCCCCACTGCATAAATTTCTTTGCCATTCTCAATAACAACCAAAGATTCCGCTAGAATAATGAAAGGAGATAATATAATTATTAATATTAATAGGATAGATTTAATCAATTGGTTTTTTTTCATGAAATTTTTGATAGAATTACTGGATAAAGCTGAGATACTTTTAAAGATAATTCTTACTCTACTACCACAATGTGAGCTTTCGGTCGAGTAATTTACGATAACCACCCCTTATCCCTTTCTTTCATAACTGAGGTTTGTTAGGATACGCAAGTAAGATCTTAACAAAACTGCTTCCCAAAAAATCCATTCTCATGAAACCATTTGATATTCTTAACAGCCCTGTTTCTGGCTTAAATGTTATTGAAGCCAGCGCCGGCACAGGTAAAACCTATACAATCGAAGGCGTTTTTATCCGGCTGCTGATAGAAAAAGAGCTGTCGATAAAAAATATTCTGGTGGTAACCTTCACTGAAGCTGCCACATCAGAGTTAAAAGAAAGAATCCGGGAAAAAATACGGTTGGCATACCAAGTCTTTGACCAGGGTTACGAAAAGGTATTTGGTGAATCAGAAAACAACGACGAATTCATCAGGGAACTTGTCCAAAAAAACACCACGGATCAACAAGCCAACCTCAAACTGGAAACAGCACTCGCCGAATTTGATGATGCTTCGATTTTCACTATCCATGGATTTTGTCAGCGAATGCTGATGGACTACGCCTTTGAGAGCCAGTCAAGATTCGACACGGAGTTGATCAGAGATCAACGAGATCTGCTAAGTGAAATCGGCATGGACTTTTGGCGAGAACGATTTTACACCGGTTCAGAGGATCTGGCCGATTTTGTAGTAAAATATTATGATTCTCCACAGAAATTCTCTGATCCACTGACCCGTCTTTTATCTAAACCAGTAAAAAGAATAATAACCGGCCTGAAGCATACAGAGACAGATCGTTATGTTGAAAGCGCCAGAGAATCCTTTGACAGATTAGCTGATGCCTGGGAAGCATCTCGTGAAGCTATTCGGGATATACTTCTAAATCATCCGGGCATCAAACATAATCCATACAACAAAAAGAATGTCCCGAATTGGATAAAAAAACTGGATGACTACTTTTCTACACCTGAACTTTTTCCTTACCCAGAATGCCTGGTGAAATTTTCCGCGACCCATATTCATAAATACCGCAATGATAAGGCCGATCTACCTTCCCACCCCATTTTTGACCAATGCGATATTTTGAATTCTGTTATCGGAAGTATCGGTATCTCACTGAAAAAAGAGTTTATTGATTTTGCACAGCAGGCTCTGGAAGAAAAAAAAGATCAATTAAACATAAACTATTTTGATGATCTGCTGAAGCGATTTCACAAATCCCTGCATGGAAAATCAGGAGACCAGTTAGTTACAAGTATTCGAAAACAGTATCATATCGCCTTGATTGATGAATTCCAAGATACTGATCCCATCCAGTATGAAATTTTCAAACGAATATTTGCCATAAATGACCCTCAGCTTTTTTACATTGGTGATCCCAAACAATCCATTTATAACTTTCGAGGTGCTGATATATTTGCCTATCTGGATGCCCAAAAAGATGCGGAAAACAAGTACAACCTGGGCACCAACTGGCGATCTGATGGCGACCTGATCAAGGCGGTTAATACCATTTTTGACTGGACACCTCAACCGTTCCTACATCAAGACATTCAGTTTAACCCGACAGCTGCTGCGGATAAAAATCAGGACCGATCTTTTTATCTGGAAAATACGCCGCCCCCACCTTTCAACATCTGGTATATCAATGATGATGATAATGAACTTTCAATTAAAGATGCCAAAGCAAAAACAGCAAAATCAGTAGCCGATGAAGTGACCCGCTTAATCAATCTTGGTACCCAAAAAAAGGCCAGCCTCTTTTCAGAAAAGACCGGAGCAAGAGAGTATATCCAGCCCCATCACATTACCATCCTGGTGAGGACTCACAGCGAAGCTGACCTGGTTCAGCAAAAGCTGAGAGAGGTGGCTGTTCCCAGTGTCATCAACACCAAAGCCAGTATATTTGCATCTGAAGAGTTTGAAGAGATAGCCCACGTTTTATACGCTATTGTAAACTTTAACCGCGAACAGGCCGTTAAAAAAGCATTGATAACCAGCCTGTTTGAGATCAATGGAAATGAACTCTATGAACTAACAGAGGATGAAAACAAGTGGGAGAAAACCATTGAAAAGTTCAGAGCCTATCATGAGCTCTGGAACCAATCTGGTTTTTACAGCATGGTTCAGGCTTTTCTGAATAGGGAGCAACTTCGACATAGAATCATCAGCAGAGTCAACGGGGAGCGTAAACTGACCAATCTGCTCCAAGTATGGGAACTATTCCATGAAGCAGAAAATCGAAACAAACTGGGAATGGCTGGTTTGATGAAATGGGCTGAGAACGCTAAAGAAGGCAAAGAAGATCAGGATGAAAACCAGCTCCGACTAGAAACAGATGATGCCGCTTTACAAATTTTAACGATCCACGCCAGCAAAGGTCTGGAATTCCCCATCGTTTTTTGCCCCTTTCTCTGGAAAGAATCTGCAGTCAAAGAGGTATTTTTTCACGACGAGAAACAAAAACACCAATTAACGCTTGATTTGGGTTCCTCCGAGCTGGAAAGTCATAAAAGAGTGGCGCAAAAGGAGCAGTTGGCCGAGAGCATTCGCTTGCTTTATGTGGCCCTGACCCGGGCAAAGCACCTGTGTTATCTGGCCTGGGGGAAAATTAAAGGAACGGAAGGTTCGGCTTTAACCACACTTTTTCATGACGGTCAGCTTAAAGACCGTGACCTGTTTAATGATCTGGAAAATTTAGCCAACCACTCGGGTGGAACAATCCAGGTGAGCCGTCTGCTTGACATTGAAGAGGATAAATTCCATCCGCCAAAAACTGATAGTGAAGCATTGCAGTGTCTAAATTTTAATCGATCCCTCAGACTGGATTGGGGCGTTTCCAGCTTTTCTGCTTTCTCCAGAAAAAAAGCGCATGACTTTAATCCTCAAACCGCTGAACTACCTGACCGGGACCGCATCAATCCCCAAATTACGCCAATTAGCACTGATACGTTGAAATCTGACCAGAGCGATATGCTTAACGCATTTACCCTGCCAGGAAGTGCAAAAACCGGAAACTGTTTTCATGAAATAATGGAGGAGTTGGATTTCCAGGAAACGAACCCGAAGAGGATTAAAACACAGGTTGAAAAAAGTCTGTTTAAATATGATATAGATGAAAAATGGATGGATACCGCTATAACTATGGTAGACCATACATTGAAGGTTCCCATTACAACGAAACATGACCCGAACCGATTCTGTTTACAGGATATCTCCTGGCAGAACCGGAAAAGTGAAATGGAGTTTTATTTTCCGTTAAAGTATATCTCAACCAAAGAGTTGAAAAAAACAATTGAATCTACGATCTCTGATTTTAAAAGCCACCGGTTATACCAAACCATTGAAAGACTGGACCTCAATGAAAATCAGGGATTCATGAAGGGATTTATTGACCTGACTTTTTGCCATCAAGAGCGTTATTACCTGCTGGACTGGAAAACAAATACACTGGGAAACAATCCCGAAGCCTATCATCCAGACAAAATCGAAACCTATATGATCGATCACGCATTTGTGCTTCAATACTATATTTATTCGATGGCGCTGCACAAAATGCTCCAGCTGAAATTAAAAGAGTACAGTTTTGATAAGCACTTTGGCGGTGTTTTCTACTTTTTCCTGCGTGGACTTGATAAAAATGCAGATCAATCCTTTGGAATCTTCCATGATGACCTGTCAATGGAAGGACCGATGATTGAAAAACTAACCGATTTCTTCAGTTCAAAAAATTAATCTCATCATGAATATCAATAACGTCAGCAAATTTTTCCAACAGGACGAATACAGCCATCTGGACAGACATTTTGCCAGATTTATGTTAAATATAGACCCCATCAAGATTCCGAGTCTTTATCTGGCAGCCGGTCTTGTTTGTCATCACGCTGATCTGGGTGATACCTGCCTTGAGCTGTCAAACTACGCAGGGAAAAAATTTCACTGGAAATCCAATGAAACTGAACACCGACTTAGTTTTTTAGATATTGATGAGTGGATCAGTAAATTGAAGCATTCAACAGCGGTAGGATCTCCAGGAGAAAAAACACCCCTGATTCTGGATGAGTCCGGAAAAACTAATCGTCTTTATCTCCTTAGATACTGGGAATACGAAAATCAACTCGCTCAATTCATAAAAAATCGAATTCAACAGCCTATAAAAACAGTAGATAAAAATTTGTTGCAGGAGGGGCTGAATCGACTGTTTCCGGATTCACATTCCGAGACAGACTGGCAAAAAGAGGCGGCTCATTCTGCACTTACCCATTCATTTTCGGTGATCTCTGGAGGTCCGGGAACCGGGAAAACCACCACCGTCATTAAAATTATCATCCTGCTTTTGGAACAATTCGTAAGCGATGATTTCCATCTCGCATTAGTTGCACCTACGGGAAAGGCAGCGATGCGACTGAAAGAATCTATTATCTCTTCCAAACAAAAACTAGCTGCAGCACCCATCTGTTCCAAAGCTATTCTGGAACGGATTCCGGAAGAAACTTACACGCTACACCGCTTACTCGGCCCCATTCGTCACTCACCCTATTTCAGACACAACAAAGAAACACCCTTACCTTATGATTGTGTCATCGTGGATGAAGCGTCCATGGTGGATCTGGCACTCATGAGTAAACTGACATCTGCACTTAGACCCAATACTTCTTTAATTCTACTGGGTGATGAAAACCAGCTCTCTTCTGTGGAATCAGGGTCGGTACTGGGCGATATATGTAAAGGTACCAGCAATGAGATAAATGGCGGGTCTGAAAATAGTCGACTAAATATCATCCGTTTACAGAAAAGCTACCGTTTTAACAATGATGAAGGAGTTGGAAAACTAAGCCGCCTGATCAATTCAGGCAAAGGGGAAGAGAGCTTAAAATTGATCCAACAAAACCAGTCATCAGACTTGCAGTGGTCATTACTCCCCGATTTTGGTTCACTCCAGGAGACACTTAAGACAACCCTTATTAAAGAAATTTTATCATTTATACAGGCAACAACACCCGCAGAGGCCTTCAGAAGATTCCAGCCTTTCAGGATATTGTGTGCTCTAAAAAATGGACCCTACGGCGCACTAAATATCAACGTTTTGATTGAACGACTGTTGGTTCAGAAGGGAACTATCCAAAGAGACGAAACATGGTATTCAGGGCGACCGGTGATGATTACCCGAAATGACTATAGCCTTCAGTTGTTCAATGGAGATATCGGTCTGGTGTTGCCTGATAGCGATGACAACGACATATTAAAGGTCTTTTTCGAAACCGGCCCGAACCAATACCGCAAATTTCTGCCAGCCAGATTGCCGGAACATGAAACTGTTTTCGCCATGACGATTCATAAAAGTCAGGGATCAGAGTTTGATAAGATTCTAATAATTCTGCCCGATCAAGACTCACCCGTTTTAACCAGAGAACTCATCTATACCGGGTTAACCCGTGCAAAAAAGCAGGTGTCAATCTGGGGAGTAGAAGAGATCTTCGTCAGATCGATTAAACGAAAAATCGAAAGACGATCCGGCCTGGTTGATCAGCTTTCCTAGTAGAGTTGAATCCACCCAACAACATTTAATCAAATCTTCGGTGGCATAAGCCAATTTGCTTAATCCACTCCTCAGATACACCGGCTGTTTTTGCAAAATCAGGCCAGTTTGAAATAGCTTTGGAAACCTGCTGAATTATTCGCTTTGCATTAGGGGCTTTAATGTTTGCCATTTTTGCGGTTTGAATCATGTCAGCAATGGTAAAATTATCTCTCTTTCCATTGATTGACATTTGATGGGTTGATGTCCACTTTCCTGTTTTGTTAAAACTGAATGTGATATCATATGCGGGTGAAAGCGCCCAAGCAGCATTTCGACCCATTAAAAAGGATATATTTTTGGTGTGATCATCCTGGTTTCTGCCTAGTACATTAAATACCATTCGGCGAAACTGCTCTTCCAGCGCAACCCTTTCCTGTTCCATTTTGAGTTGCCGAATCACCTGAAAGGCCTGTTCATAAGAATAAGCACCTGCCTGATTGAAATCGTAATGCGCCATGGCACAAAGAGTCTGCATATGGAGCTTCCCCCCATTTTCCAAACGATCAAATCTCCGGGTAATGAAATGGGCGCGATCATTTTCTTCCAGCAGCTTAGATTCTGAAATATCAATTCCGGCTTCCTTTGCCATCAAAAAATAGGCATATTCAATACGACCAAACCCCTGGGGATCATCCAGCTCTTTGTCTGCATTTTTATGAACACCGTCAAGCTTAAGTATCCAATATCCAAATCCAGGCGGTACCTGAATCTGACCGGAAATGACCTCATTGGTTTCTTCATTCCAGGCAATGACGGCTTTGGCCCGGGCACCACCAGCTGATGTCCCCACTGAAATAATACGGGTTAATGATTCTTCATTTTGCGACTCTTCACCTTGACTAAAAGATGACTGCAACTGCTCACGACTGCGAAGGGCAATATTGGCCAAACGGACCAGCTCTTTGACATCCAGCTCATTCACTTGATCGACGGATGATTTAATTCTGGGTTTAAACTCCAGTGCACCCATACCCCGATTGCCGATATAACATAGCCGCTCTATGGGGCTGAAATCCAGGATTTCCCGGCCTTGTTCTTTTAACCAGCGATTAATCAACAAGTTACCAAATTTATCCGGTAGCGAGTCCGCCAATAAACCCGGTAGTCCTCTGAATACGTCCCGATTTAACGCTGGAAAAGAGTATATTTCGCTAGTTTTTGGCATTGTCAATGGCGCCAACTCAACTGGAGAATTCAAAAATTGCTGGCTGTATTCAAAAAAACCAAGCTCTCTGGCATCGTCCCAAACCACTGACCCAACCCGAGTACCCCAAATAGATATATCGGTAATGTTGACTTTCCCTTTCACGCTTTTTCATCTCCCCAGGACCATTTACCGGGTTCTGCCACTTTATCGGCATAATGGTATTTTTTTGAAGAAGCCCGTTGCCTTTGGATACCTTTACTTTTTGAAAGCGCTATTGGACTAAGGGGAGGTTCAGGAAGAAACAGATCCAGTTGGTCAATTTTCCCCAATGCCCGTAGAATTGCAATCAGAGAAAGCAAGGTGGTATTGCCCGTTCCGGATTCAGCACGATTAATGGTTAAAATACTTAATCCAGATTTTTCTGCCAGCTCCTGTTGACTAATATTCGAATTGAGGCGTGAAGACCGGAGTCGTTTGGCTATCTCCTGAATTATTGCCTGGTTACTGAGTAACTGTAAGTTCATTTTTGTTTTTTTTGAAAGCGTTGTTAACGCAATTCCAAATCATAACAATCTACCCTTCTATTGGAAAAAAAATAATTCTACCCCAGGTGGATATCCATCGGGTTTCCAAATTCACACCTTTAAACCAACACTAACATATAAAACCAATTTCAAGCAAGAATTTAGTGCTCTTTATATATCTTTTAATATATATTAACTTGATTTAGCATTTTAATATAATATATATGATAGTTTTTAACTTTTTCTTTTTATAGTAGTGTGACTTTGGTTTTTCCAGGCATGTAAATTGCGTAATGAAAATGTGTTCATTTTTGATACTTGAAAGTGACTATTGCGGTACAGTAGTGGTCCTTTCTCAGTAGATTTTCTATGTTTTTACCCACGGCAAATTTTGTACCAAGAAAAACCAAAGTCACACTACTATAGGTATTTTAATATATTTAATTTTGTCTGGAAATATAAAGAATAATATTCGACAGGATGAGATTAATTACCATGAATAAACCCACGCTGCTACTGTGTTAAATCCGACCCAAAATCAATCTTCCTGACATCGTTTAAACTATCCAAAATCCGATGGCCCAATTGTTTGAGCTCGTTTGATGGTTTCACCAGATCGGGGATCTGTATGACTGTACACCCGGCTTTAAATGCTGAAATCACGCCATTTTCTGAATCTTCCAACGCGAGACATTTTTGAGGATCTACTTTTAAATACTCAGCCGCTTTCAGATAAATTTCAGGATCAGGTTTACTACGGATAACCTGATCACCACCCACGATAAATTCAAAAAAGGATAGAATTTTCGAATTACGGAGTTTTCGTTCTGCACGTTCTGTCTGAGTTGAAGTTGCCACCACTGCGGGTACTTCAATTAATTTCAGATGATTCAACAACTCTAACACTCCCGCTTTTACGGGTACAAGTTGAATGGCAGTTCGCTCTTCGTATTTACCCTCCCAAACCTGTATAAACATTTCCACGTCAACACGACTGCCCAGACCCTTTTTTAGAATCTCAGTACCCAATTTTTGATTAGTGCCTACCAATGACATAAACAGATCGGTTTCATCATCAAGTTCAAATGCATGACAGGCATGTAAAAAGGTATCCAGAGCAATCTTTTCGCTATCCAGCAATAGACCATCCATATCGAAAATAACAGCTTCAAAATGTTTCATCCCGTTCCTATTTGATTTTTCTGTAAATTAATAAATCATCTATTTAGTCCTGATGTTTTATATCGTAATTGCCAATAGCAAACCTGTCAGTGTCTAATTTGAAAAAATAGAAGGTATCACAACTAGGACACTTCATTTTTAGATTTCCTGAAAACAGAACGACTCAACTGAAAATTAATGTCCATTCAATCAAAACAATGCTTGACGATAAAAAGATAAAATCCCTATGATCTCTGAAGCGAATAACGGTTTAAATTGCTGAAAAGAAATATATTGTATCCAGTGAATTGATTTTTAATCAACTGGAAAAAACTGTCTGAAAAAGGAGAAGTTTTATGCCTGATATATTGATCAAAAATGGGATGATTATTGATGGAACCGGAAAAGAGGGATTCAAAGGACATGTTTATATTAAGGATGACAAGATAAAACAGGTGGCACATGCGGACAGTGCAGAAGGAAAATCACTGCTCGAAAAAGAGGCATCTGAAATTTTTAATGCTGACGGACTCGTTGTCTCACCAGGATTTATAGACTGCCACAATCATTTTGATTGGACACTGCCGCTACCCAACCACCAGGAATTACTCTACCCAATGATCGAACAGGGAATAACCACAGTCGTTTCGGGTAATTGCGGATTTACACCCTTTCCGGTCAGTAATGATACCAAAGACCTAGTAGAAGAGTATGCCAATTTTTTTCTTGAAACACCACTGCCCTACGAATGGGAAGACACCGGCGGTTTCCTTAAATATCTAGAATCCAATGGTGGCATCCTATTTAACAATGCTCAGTTAATCGGACATGGCACCATTCAACTGAATGAGACAAAAAGTTTTACCGATCCACCCACTGCAGATCAGATGTCTAATATGATCTCCTCGACCAATAAGGCATTTGATCAAGGGGCTTTGGGATTATCACTTGGACTGATGTATCCTCCGGGAATTTTTTCACCACAGGATGATTTAAAAAAACTCGCGCGTATCACAGCTGAAAGAGACCGCTTATTGACAGTACACATCAAAGCACTCTCAAATTATTCCGGATCATATCCTATTATTCCTTTTTTAGGCAGAGCCCACAATTTAAAAGCACTGGACGAAATCATTGCCATTGCCTTGGAAACAAAAGTAAAACTTCAGATATCACACTTTATTTTTGTCGGAAAAAAGAGTTGGAAAACAGTTGACAAAGCGATACGCCTCATTGAAAAAGGCATGAATAAAGGTCTGGAAGTGATGTGGGATATTTATCCCCATTTTTGCGGAAACAGTTATCTATCTGTCTTCCTACCCGCCTGGTTTATTGAAAATCTTGATACCAATATAGAAGATCCTGCTGCCCTAAAAAAATTAAAATTTGAGTTACGTTTAGCCAGATTTCTGGTGGGACTGGAACTGGAACAAATTTATATTATGGATGCCAAATATCCGGAAGGAGAGAAATATAACGGTCTTAATTTACTTGAAATTAGCCAATTGGAAAATATGGAGGTGATAGAAACCCTGTTAATGATTGTTAAAAAAAGCAGAGGGCAGGCTTTACAATTAACCTACGGATACAGTGGAGATAATGAAAACGAATGGTTAATCGAAAAAATCATGTCCCATGAATGCTGCCTTTTTGAAACAGATACCATCATGTTATCACAAGGATTTCCAAATCCGGCTTCATATGGTGCCTTCCCTAGAATCCTCGGTCGTTTTGTCAGGGAAAAGCAAACACTGAATTTGAGCGAAGCTATTAGTAAAATGACCGGAAAAACGGCTCAATGGATGGGTATTCCAAATCGGGGAGAAATCAAACCGGGAAACTTTGCAGATATCGTCATGTTTAATCCGGATACCATTGCAGATAATACCACCCTCAAAGATACAGCCAAAAAGCCAACCGGAATAGAAAAGGTCTTTGTGAACGGTGAAATCACGGTCATGGATGGTTGTTATCTAAAAGGCAAAAAACCCGGGAAAGTATTACGAGCTGAGTAATTGAATGGATAAACGTGTCATACCGATAATCATTACAGGTTTTTTTACGATCTTCATCGCCTTTGCTGTCCGTTATTCATATGGACTACTGCTACCGGAGATGCTTCCTGATCTCGGTAGTACTAAAACCGGAGCCGGTGTTGTCTATTCTTCTTATTTTGTGGCATACACTATATTCTCACCTCTGCTTGGATTATTAACCGACCGCTATAATGCACGGTTTCTATTGTTCTTTTTTATTTCTCTGTTGAGTGTGGGTGTTTTCCTGATGTCCCTTTCTACCTCGATTTTGCATGCCAGTCTGTTTTTTACGCTGGTGGGGATCGGCCAGTCTGCGTGCTGGGTTCCGGTGGTTACCGTTATTCAAAGATGGGTCAGTGAAAAGAGGCGGGGAGCGGTTTTAGCAATAGTCGACCTGGGTAGCGCTAGTGGTATCGCTACCATCAGTTTCAGTATTCCTTTTATTGTTGGCGCATATACATGGCGAGGCGGATGGGTCACCCTTGGGTTCATCGCTTTATTGGTTGCTCTGATGAATTTGCTTTTTATGAAAAGCGATCCTGCTAAAAAAACTAAAGTGTTAAGTCCAAAAACAGATCCAGCTACAGCAGCAACAAAAAAGGTTCTGTCCACACTTCTGTTGAAAAAGGAATTCTGGTCAATCGGCATCGCTTACCTGTTGGTTGGATTTTGCGTTTTGATCCCTTTTGCCTTTTTAACATCATACGCCACCGAAAAACTCGCTATTCCCTTTAATTCCGCAACTCGACTGATCGGCGTGATCGCTGTGGCTGGAATAGCAGGGAAACTCGTCCTTGGATTTCTGTCAGATACTATTGGCAGAGTCAATACCATGATAGTGTGCGGTGTTTTTTTAGCCTTGGGAGGAATTGGGATGGCCTACTCAGACAGTTTTCAATTACTGATCGTTTCATCTGCCATCCTCGGCATAGGCTACGGCGCTGTTTGGCCGCTTTATGCCGCCGCAGCCAGAGACTTTTTCCCCTCTCAATTTGCCGGCTCCGTCATCGGTTTATGGACACTGCTAATGGGAGTAGGTTCCATCATCTCCCCTATGATCGCTGGCTGGTCAATCGATTTTACTCAAAGCTACTACTGGGCATTTATGCTGGTTACAGTGGGCTCTGTCCTATCGATATTGGTTCTATTTCCTTTGGCGTCTAGCGGAAAACGCATCGGATAAATCCTAAATCCGTTCATTTATATATCTCTTTAGCTGCTTTACCAAAGGGAATACCCAGCTTCCGCATTTTTTGCCTCAAGGTTCCCGGATTCATTCCTAATAATTCTGCCGCACCTTTATAACCTTCAATCTTTCCATGACTCAAAAAAAGTGCCTTTCGAATGTGAAGATCTAATACCTCATTCAGCATTAAAAAATCTTTTTCCGTCTGATCTGATTGATTATTTTTTTCAACAACGTCCGGTTGAAAATCTGCAAACGCCAGCGGGCTGCATCCATGAAGAATTAACTCGCGTTCAACGGCATTTTCCAATTCCCGCACATTACCCGGCCAATCATATTCAACTAACCGATTCATGGCACTGGGTACAAAAGAAGGCGTCCCCGGCAGAGCCAACTCATGGGATTTCTTATTCATGAAATAACGCACCAACTGCGGAATATCAACTTTACGCTCTCTCAATGGCGGAATAGTCAAGGGAAAGAGTGACAGTCTAAAATACAAATCCTCACGAAAGGTTCCATCATCAATCATCTTCTTCAAATCCCGGTGGGTGGCTGCGATAATTCGGCAATCTACTTTTATGGTGGTTTCTCCCCCCACCCGTTCAATGGTTTTATCCTGTAGCACCCTTAGCAGGCGAACTTGAACTTTCAATGGGAGTTCACCAATTTCGTCCAGAAAAATTGTCCCCTTATGGGCCCGTTCAAAACGTCCTCGTTTTCGTGAAACAGCCCCGGTAAAGGCACCTTTCTCATGACCAAACAATTCGCTGTCCACCAGGGATAATGGAATCGCCCCACAGTTGACTTTAACAAAGGGTTCCTCTCTTCTTTTCGAATAATAGTGAATCGAATTGGCAATAACTTCTTTACCAACCCCTGTTTCACCCAACAGGAGAACCGGGCTGTTCATCTTGGCAACTTTCCTCACTGACTCCATGATTTCTTTCAGCCCCATATCTCCACCGATAACCTTATACTCAGACAGTTTTTGCAATTCGCCTTCCAGGTAGCGTTTATCATCAGCAAGCAATTTTTTTCGCTCCTGTTCCCTTTTATACCGGATTCCATTAGTTAAAGTGATCCCCAGTGGTTCGTTCAACAAAGTCAACAAACGGACGTGATTTTTGGTATAAGCATTAATTTGCCTACTGATGATTATCAGCGCACCCATTCGTTTACCAGAAAGAACCATTTCGATGATAATCCTGGAACCCAAAGGCCATTCTAAATTTCTGGTAACATCCTGTTGAGTCAATTGACTACCATCCCAATTGATGATGGTCACTCTGGGGTTTGTGAATTTTATACTTAATAGTTCTTCTTCTTGCTGCGTCGCTGAAACTTTGACGGGTAGTGTGTCACTTTCAAACAGACTGGCAACAGCAATGGTTTCATACTTTTTTTCATTGGGAAGATAGGTGACAAAGCCCATAAAATCAGCCGGAATATAATCCCGGATATATAACAGACAATCTTTCAAAGCGTTGTCAATTTCCAGATTCCCACATATCCTCATAGTGGCTTCACGGAAGAATTTATTCTCATCAATAGATTTCATCTGTTATTATCCTTCAATACCGGTTTCAAACCAATACTATTGAATTTCAATTCAACGATTAACCGTAAAAACAATGACATTAAACTGGTTTTAGCTGACGTATTTGTCAGCTTTCTCTTATCTGTGTTAATTTACAGTTATTTCTGATTTATAATACAGATTATTCTATAATATTAATCAGACTTATTAAACCTTATTCAGATAAATATCATTAATATGTTGAATTATTTAACTTTAGACTAATCCCATTATCCTTGGCACTTTAACTGCAGTTATTCAGAAATCATTATTGAGTAGACAACAAATTCCAACGTTTGATTTAATTTCACCGACAAAATAACCTTTTAAGGAGAACAGACAGATGTTTAAAACACGAATGACTGAACTACTAGGAGTAGAACATCCCATTCAATGCGGAACGATGATGCATTTAAGTGATGCCGAACTGGTGTCTGCCTGCGCCAATGCCGGAATTTTTGCCTGCCTGGCTTCAGCGATGTATCCAGATGAAAACACTCTGCTCGACGAGTTGAACAAATTAAAAGGACTGACAGATAAGCCCTTTGGGGTGAATGTATCTCTTTTCCCTGGACATGATTCCAGAACTGTAGATGTAACCCTGGATATTCTTGCCAGTGAAGGGATAAAAATCATCGAAACTGCTGGCCGCAGTCCTCAGAATCATCTGGAAAAAATCCGCCAAAATGATGTTATTCATTTGCATAAATGTGCCCGGTTAAGAGATGCGGTTAAAGTAGATAAACTGGGTGTGGATATGGTTACGGTTGTAGGAGCTGAATGTGGCGGACATCCGGGAATGGAAGATGTGAGTACAATGGTATTAATCCCGGAAGTAACTGGCAGTATTAGTATCCCTTTGATTGCCGGTGGGGGGTTTTGTGATGGAAAAGGGTTGGTTGCTGCATTGTCATTGGGCGCTGATGCCGTTATCATGGGAAGTCGTTTTGTCAACACAACTGAGTGTAAGATCAATGAGACAATCAAACAGAAGATGATTGACGCTGGATTAACCGATACCATGGTTATCCAAAAATCGATAAACAGTCCGGTTCGTGTTTTGGTCAATGATTGGGCAATGGAAATCGCGGAAATGGAAAATAATGGCGCTACTTTAGAAGAGCTTCTACCCAAACTCTCCGGTCAGCTATCTGGTGATGCATGGCGTACGGGTGGTGCCGATGCTGTTTTCCCCTGTGGCCAGGTCATTGGTCGTACGAAAGAAACTATATCGATAAAAGAGCTGGTAGATCAAATCATTTCAGAAGCAAATTCAGTTGCCCAACGTGTGAACTCCATGTATTCCTAAAAATCTGTTTCAAACGTACCTGGGGTTTTCAGCAGATTATCCCGGGTGTGATCACCTGCCTTGACAAAGTTCGCATCCCAAACTTCATCAATTGAAATTATAAATAGAAATCTCCAGAAGCTAAATATCCCCAGGAAATTACTCCCATAACCTACCTATTTTCCCAAAATGATTGCCTCGCCTAAAAGTCAGTTCAAAAAACCTGTTCATTCATTTTTTTATTTGATATGATATGGGGAAAATGAATAATAAAGGGTTATTCAAATGTAAATTATTGTTTTTTGCAACACCATTTGGATATTATGTACCGGTAAATAAGGAGGTAAACGGGTGAGCAGCGCAACAAAAGAGACAACTGTTCTTATTATTGACGATGAGATAAGTATTCGTGAAAGCTTTTCAGATTCCCTGGAAGATAAAGGTTACATCACCTTAATGGCAGAAAACGGCGTTGAGGGTTTATCCTTATTCCGTCAAAATAAGCCAGATCTGGTTCTTTTAGATCTTAATATGCCTGAAATGGATGGTTTGGAAGTATTATCAGAAATCCAGAAAACAACGACGGAAACCCCTTTGATAGTGATTTCAGGAACCGGCGAAATTCATCATGTTATTGAAGCATTACGTCGGGGGGCATGGGATTTTTTAGTCAAACCGATTTTAGATTTGGAGATATTTTTTCATGCAGTGGAAAATGCACTTGAAAAATCCAGATTGAGACAGGAAAATATTAAATATCGGGAAAAACTTGAGCAGATGGTTGAACAACGGACTGTTGAACTTAAACAGGCGAATCATCATTTATCACAGATTAATTCCCGCCTTCGACACATTGTGAATTCAACGCGACTTCTCTCTTTTTGCCATGAAGTTGAGCAGTTTGGTTATCTTCTACTGGAAGAGTTTGGCAATCTGATGCAGGCAACAGGAGGCAGTATTTATTTAAGGGATGAAGATGGACTTCGGAGGGTTCATACTTTAGACCCGGGTCACGCACATCAACATATCCCCTTTCCACTTCCTGAAGGATCAATCTTCCATCGGGCAATCAATGAGAAGAAACCGATACTGGTAAATAATATTCATCACTCTAAAAGAAATTCCAGTAGTGGCTGGCAAGGGTATCAAGATGGATCGTTCCTGGTTTTCCCTTTACCGGACGGAACGGGAGAGATCATTGGCGTGTTAACACTACACAGTAAAAAAACACCCCCATTTGTAAATGAAGACAAAGAAATAGGAACAATCCTGGCATCATACAGTTGTGAAGCAATGCGCGCGGTTCGGATCACCCAGGAACTCAGTATCAGCGAAGAACGATTTAGAGAGTTGGCAGAAATGCTACCTGAGGCAGTTTTTGAGACAGATCTGAAATTTAACATTACCTATGCAAATCAAAGGGCTTTTGAAATAAGCGGATATACCGCAGATGATATTAAAAAGGGACTCAACAGAAATGAAATGTTGAGAGCGAAAGACCAGCAAACCTCATCAACAACTACCGCAAAACAACTGTCAAACGAATTACCCGGGGAAGGTGAACACCTGATCGTCAGAAAAGATGGTTCTGTTTGTCCAATACTTTTCAGAGTGAATAAAATTCAAAAAGACGGTGTCATAAAAGGGTATAGAGTTATTGTAATAGATATAACCGAACAAAAAAAAGTTGCACAGAAATTAGAAAATGCCAGAAATTATATATCAAGTATTATCGATTTTATGCCTTCTTTAATTATCGGGGTAGATAAGGAAAATAGAGTCACATTATGGAACCTGGCAATGGAAAAAGCTACCGGTGTCACAGCCGAATCTGCTAAGGGTGAATTGGTTTCAGATGTGTTTCCACAAATCGCCCCGGATATCAGTAAAATTGGAAATAGCATTTTGACCGAAAAAACCATCACAGAAACAAACAAGCCTCGTCAGACAGAAAGTGGGGTTCAATATGAAAATATTACCATTTACCCATTAATCAGCGATAATGAAGGAGCTGTCATCCAGATTAAAAATGTAACCAAGGAATTCGAAATGCAGGAGCAGCTCAACCATAGCCGAAAAATGGATGCATTAGGACAATTGGCAGGCGGAATTGCACACGACTTTAATAATTTGATTGGTGGGATAATGAATTCCGCACAGCTATTGAAATCAAAAAAGAGAAATCTGGATGAAAAAAACATTAAATTTGTGGATATGATCATCAAAGCTTCCCGGCGGGCTGCAGAACTTACAGAGAAACTAGTGGCTGTTGGACGAAAAGGGATTATTTCTCCGGCGGGTGTTGATATGCATATTATTATTAACGATGCTGTTACCCTTTTAGAACGAGGAATAGACAAAAAAGTTAGTATTTCAATTGAAAGCACAGCGAAAAATAGAATTATCATTGGCGATAGTTCAATGATACAAAGTGCCATCATGAATATGTGTATTAATTCCAGCCATTCCATGCCTGATGGAGGTGAAATTACGGTCAGTACAAAAGAGATGACACTGGACGCAGCATATTGCAATGCCAGTGTATTTAATATCGAACCCGGACCCTATATCTTAATCGAAATTTCTGACACCGGATGTGGAATTCCTCTGGAGAATCTGCATAAGATTTTTGAGCCATTTTTCACAACCAAAAGCCCCAATCAAGGATCAGGATTTGGACTGGCGGCAGTTTACGGAACTATCCAGGATCATAATGGCGCAATTTCGGTTTCCAGCGAAGTCGACAAAGGGACTGTATTTCATCTGTTTCTTCCGCTGGCAAAGAATGCGATTGTTCAACAGCGTGAAGAGATAGAAGTTTTAGCGGGAACCGGTCGAATCTTATTGGTAGATGATGAAAGTATTGTCAGAGCAACAGGCCAGGCAATGTTGGAAGAGATGGGATATGATGTACTATCAGCAGAAAATGGACAGGAAGCCGTTGAGATATATCAAAAAGAACACCATAAGATCGATCTGGTGATACTCGATATCATAATGCCGGTGATGGATGGACGCGTAACAGCACTTAATTTACGGGAAATCAATCATAGTTGTAAAATAGTATTTTCATCCGGTTTTTTCAAATCAGGAGATTTGGATGATTTGAAAGAGAGTGGCGTATCTGACTACATCCGAAAGCCCTATCATCAGTCCGAGTTAAGCCAGACGATAGTCAATATATTAAGGAGATAATCCTCATTTGGGAATTGACTGACGCCATAAACAGGACCTGCTGATATTAAAAACAGAACAGATCTTAGTCAGCTTTAAAAGGAGCCTTTTCTCGGCAGACTTCACCCCCGGATTATGCTATGCTTGATGAATCATTTTGAGCAAAGTCCATTATTTAGTGCCTGAACGAAAAGCCCCTGTTTTCAATTATAATCTGGTTTTATGCATAACATTCAATATGAAAGACAAGAAGCCGTCAGCTATCAGTCTTCAGTAAAAACAAACATTTTTTCAGCCACTTACAAACTGACAGCTGACCACTGATTACTGAAAGCTTGAATCTTCAATATGGATCTAATTCAACTAAATGAATAATTACTGAATTTTTCAGGGTTTTCGTTCAGGCACTATTTAATCCGTAATATCCGGTTACATTTCAACAGAAACATCCGTTGAAATGTAACCCCTGACTCTTATCATCAACCATCTACCCCAAAATCAATGATTCATCAATTACTGAATACTATTGCTCCGGTTTTCATCATCATTCTACTGGGATGGGGTTGGGCACGCTTAAAATACAACTACGACTCCCCCACCATTACAGCGCTGGTAATGAATATTGGAGCTCCCAGTCTTGTGTTTACCAGCCTTAGCACACTCTCAATTTCCAAATCCTTAGTTGGACAAATGGGGGTAGCATCTGTAGTTACACTAGCTCTGACAGGAGTTGTCGGTTTCGTCATTCTTAAAATTATCCGATTGGATGTCCGAAGCTTTTTATCCCCTTTAATGTTTGGAAATATTGGTAATATAGGACTTTCTTTGTGCTACTTTGCCTTTGGCCCAGAAGGCCTTGCACTGGCGATTGTCGTATTTGCGGTCTATGCGATTGGAACAATGACACTAGGTTTGTGGATGTATTCCGGAGAGAACAATCCTGTTCACCTGCTAAAAGCCCCCATTGTCTATTCCATATTTTTGGCGCTGTTTTTTCTGTTACAAGGAATTGAGCCGCCGGACTGGATTATTAAAACCACACGATTGTTAGGTGATTTTACTATTCCTTTGATGCTGTTTACCCTAGGGGTATCATTGGCCAGACTTAAAATTACCCGTTTGAAACGAGCCATAGCAATGTCATTTTTGAGGATAGGATTGGGATTGGGAGTGGGAATTCTGGTATCACATCTGCTGGGACTAACCGGTACCGCAAGAAGTGTTCTCATCATACAGAGTTCGATGCCTGTTGCTGTTTTTAACTACTTATTGGCAGAACAATACAATCGAAACTCTAAAGAGGTTGCGGAACTGGTTTTTATGTCAACGTTGATATCATTATTAACGATACCTCTGATCTTACACTTTTTTACTTAAATTCACTGTGGTTTTTAATATAATCCAGGGCTGATAACCCCGCTAATCTTCCGGTTGAAAATGCCGCTTGTAGATTGTAGCCGCCGGTATCTGCATCAAAATTTAATACCTCCCCGGCAAAATAGAGTCCCTTGATTTTCCGGGAAGCCATTGTTTTAGGATCTATCTCTTTGGTATTCACCCCTCCGGCAGTAATGATAGCTTCAGAAAAGGGCCGGTATCCCGTTATGATCATTTTAAATTCCTTCAGCCATAGTCTCAGTTGTTTTCTCTCCTCTGAAGTGATTTGGTCCCCGGTCTTTTCCGGCGAAATACCTGTCATTTCAAGGCAAATCGGAATCAGTTTCTGTGGAAGAAGTGTTTTCAGGGTTACTGTTAACTTTTTACGATTATTTTTTTTGAACTCGGATAGCAGCCGTTTATCTAAAACCTGGTGGTCCAGAGCCGGTTTGAGATCCAATAATACGTGAATATCCTTCCCTGCCATGATGCTTTCAACAATCTGACGGCTCATTGTTAAAACCACCGGACCGGTAATTCCAAATCGGGTAAAAGACATCTCTCCGAATTGATCATCTACTTTCTTACCGTTGCACCAACTGCTCAGAGAGACATTCTTAAGATTCAATTTATCCAATCGACCATCAAACGTCTCTTCAGTTTCCAGTGGAACTAATGCCGGAAAGGTCTGGCTAATCTTATGTCCGGCCCGTTCCGCAAAACGATAACCATCACCCGTAGAACCGGTAGCGGGGTATGACAGTCCTCCGGTAGCTATAATAACAGCTTTGGAATCTATTCGCTTACCTGAAAAGGTTTCCACCCCCATGACACAACCCTCTTCAATAATAAGCTTTTTAATGGTTGTTTGACACTGGATATTTATCCCTTGGCTATTTACCCATTGCAATAAACCATTCACCACATCCACCGCCTTTCCACTTTTGGGAAAAACACGATGTCCGCGTTCCACGACCACTTCAACATCAAGCTCCTGGAAAAATTGGATCAGATCTTCAACAAAAAAACCGGAAAGAGCTGTCCGAAGAAAGTGACCTTTAGGCTTAAAATGAGTCAGAAATTCCTGCATCGTCTGTTGATTGGTCAGATTGCATCGCCCTTTACCGGTGATTCTAAGTTTTCTACCGGCAATTTTCATTTTTTCCAGTAGGACAACATCACCCCCGGCACTGGCGATACTTCCCGTAGCCATTAATCCTGCTGGTCCTGCACCAATCACAACAATATGTTTTGAACTGATATTCATTTTACGATTATGGTATATAGATTTGAAACGATTTTATATCAAAAGGATATCAATCAAACTTCTGGTTAGAGCCTTAACTCTTTATAAAAATCATTGATTATTAATCCCGCCAGGGTAAGTCCGAAAATTCCAGGAACTGTACTGATTGTCCCATGAATCGGCCTTGCTTTATTTGAATTCTCTTCAGGCATTTGGGGCGGATGGGGAAGTTCATTTGACCAGACCGCTCTGATTCCTTGATTAATACCTTTCTGCCTAAGGTACTTCCTGATCAACTTGGCCAGACGGCAGTTTCTGGATTCAAAAAGATCTCCGGTCTTGATCTGTGTCGGGTCCATCCTGGAACCGGCCCCCAGACTCGAATAAATTTTGTATCCACTGTTATAAGCGTGAATCAAAAAAGCCAACTTACAATTGAATACATCAATGGCATCCACCACAATATCAAATTGTCCATTTAAAACCTGGTGTACATTATCAGAAGCGATAAATGTATCCTGGATAGATACCTGACAAAGGGGATTAATATCAGCAATTCGCTCTTTCATGACATCTGCCTTTTTCCTTCCTAACGTTGAGCGGACAGCAATAATTTGCCGGTTGATATTGGAAACCGAAATGGTATCCGCATCATGGATCGTCATTTTCGTTATTCCTGCTCTGGCCAGTGCCTCAACGGTATATGCCCCCACTCCACCCAATCCTGCAATGAAGATATTGAGTTTTTGAAATTCTTGTAACGCCCGTTCACCTACCAGAATCTGAGTTCTTTCTAAGAAATCTGTCATTTTAAGATCGCAATTTTGGAAAAAGAGTGATTGAATTTTGATATAATTGTTCTTTGACTTCTCTTAAAGACTCTTTACGCCCATTGCCAAAGCCGTTTAATATTTCGGGTAGATATTCGGGACTGTTTCTCTCTCCTCTTCGATTTGCTAGAGGAATATCCGGGGCATCTGTCTCCAGCACAAAAGCCGATAACGGCAGATTTTTAGCAATCTTTTGGAGTCTGAAAGCACGAGGGTTTGTAATCACACCACCGATACCCAGCTTAAACCCCAACTTTAAATAATTTTCCGCCTGTTGCAAACTACCCGAATAACAATGCACAATGCCACCTTCACTGAATTTCTGCTCTTTTAATAATTTAAAAACCCGATCATGGGCTTTACGTACGTGTAAAATCAAAGGAAGGTTTTGGGTTTTGGCAATTTCTATTTGACGGATAAAAAAAATCTCCTGCTGCTTTTCATCCCGGTTCTCTAAAGAAAAATCCAATCCGGTTTCCCCCACTCCAACTACTTTATCCGGGTTTTTTACCAGAAACTCTACCAGCTGATCCAGATGATTTTCATCATGAGACGCCATAAAGCAGGGATGTAAACCTGGGGCTATGAATAAAGACGGATATTCCTGACTCAGTTCCCACTGTTTATGCCAACCCGTCAATTCAACACCGGGTAAAACAATTCTTGGCACCCCTGACAATTTACATTGCTGCACTACCTGCTTACGATCATCATCAAATAAGATATGATCTAAATGACAATGAGTATCTATTAAAAAAGACATTTTTCTCCAGCCGATTAAAAAGTCTTCTATTTTTGTGTTACCTTATTTGAAACCGGCTAAGGGTTTGCTCCCAGCCAATTCATAATTGGAATAGCGGACAAACTGTTTTTAGGTGAACCTTCAATTAATTTATCGCTGAATATTAGATAAACTAATGCATGTCTCTTTTTATCATAGAATCGTACCACCTGGATTGTTTTAAACAGAATCGAAATTCCCTTTTTGAACACCTCTTCTCCATCACTCTCTCCAGATATGATATTTGAATCGAGTCTAATCGGACCCGTTTGACGACATGAAAGGGATGCATCTGATGGATCCTCAGCCAACCCCAGAGATCCAGTTATTCCTCCCTTTTTTGCCCGACTCACATAACAGGTTGCCCCACTGACGTTAGGATCATCAAAGGCCTCGATCACAATCTTGTGGTTAGCTCCAATAAGTTTAAAAGCGGTATCAACACTACCAATCTCCTCTGCCATCAGAGGTATTGTTGCGCTTAAAAAAATGATGAGATAAATGTAACCTATTCTTCGTAGTATCATCGTTTCCCCTGCCGAAATAATTCCCTTAATAGGGAGTGAGTTGACCGCTTCCTGCTCTTCGTCCCATTCTTGCTCCGGATCTATGTTACAGCCAGATGGAAAAAGAAATCGTCGAGCAAAATCAAATAACTTAGAATTGATGGTTTTCAGATACGATTAAGATTAAAAACAAGAACCCATAAACAAGCGATACGCTTAAAATAAAATTAATCACCTAACTTAGTGCCTGAACGAAAAGTCCCTGTTTTCAATTATAGCCTGGTTTTTAAAAATTGCATTCAGTATAAAAGTCAAGAAGCCGTCAGTTGTCAGCTATCAGTCTTCAGTAAAAACAAACTTGTTTTCAGTCACTTAACCCTTACAAACAGGATAAGTTCCTTAAAAGTATTTTCTGCAAAAAAACGCAAAAAATAACTTATAAGGTACTAAAACCTGATGGCTGAGGACTGATTACTGAAAGCTCGAATCTTCAATATGGAAATAAGTCAGCTAAATGAATAATAACTGAATTTTACAGGGTTTTCGTTCAGGCACTAACTTAGTGTTTTCATTTTTGATGGAAATTTCAACTGTTTTTTTTGATTGAAAGGATTTTGATTTATTTAACTGCGGCTTTCGGAAACGACTTGGCAGGATATTCTTCGATTATTTATTTTCATTGATCAATAGAGAAAATCGCATATAATTACAAAGATAAAGATTTTTTTTCAGTTTTCAACATTTACCATTATTCTTTCAACCATTTGCCGACCAATAGCAAACCTGGAATCATCAATCTTGATCAAAATTGGACCATGGGCACGCTTTTGCACCAGCTCAATCGTTTTGCCAATACGAATTCCCAAATCTTCAAATCGACCCATTGGTTTTGGATGATCTATTCGGTTAAAAAAACGCTTTTTTCTCGGCTTTTGGCAATGTCTACAGCCATTGCCCCTGATGATCGCCACTATTTGACCACGTTCCCCCTCATTAAGCTGGTATAATGGAATCATTTGAATTCTCTTTATTTTTTTTGAATATTTTGGCTGATTACTCCATCAACAAGGTCATTTCCAAATATCTCATTGATTTTAAAATATCTGAAAATAAAACTCGTTTTACTTAATGCTTATTACATATTTTAGTATATACGAAATCAAAAAACATTCAACCCTGCTAATCAACCTCGAAGAAACAATCAGCGCCAATTAACAAACAATACAGATAGTTAAACTGTATAATATATTTAAAGGATTTCAGTAATCTGTTTGACATAAGTCAATAGCAACTCGATATTAAATTATTTTATACAGTAATGTCCGGTTAGGTTAATGCAAGAGCTGGAATGGGATCCCTGAATCGTGCTTATAAGAATCAAAATAGAGCTTCTTAGTGAAGCGCAGCGAAAATAAGCCTTGTTTGAGTGAGGTATGAACGAGTTTGGCGTTTTTTCGCGAAGCGAACATAGAAACTCTTTTAATTCTTATGCTAAGATTCAGGGATTTCATTTCAGTGAATGTTCTGCAAAAATCTAACCGGACATAACTGTATTTTATATGGCTTTACAGGTTTTTTTTTGACAAACTGCCCTGATTTTTAGGCATCTGAGCTGCGAATCATATGCTTAAAAGGTCCGCCAGGTCTTATTAAGTCTGGTTTTACATGTGTCAGATACCTTGTCAGATACTAAAAAATCAGAAACTATTTATAAATAAAAAAAGAGTAAAAAACAATGCCCACAGGGACTGTCAAGTGGTTTAATGAAAGTAAAAGGTACGGATTCATCGAGCAGGAAAACGGACCCGATGTACTTGTTCATCACTCAGCAATTAACGGATCTGGATTCAAGTCTCTTGATGAAGGAGACCCGGTTTTCCTCCATACCTGCCTCTCTCCCCCCCAATGGCATTCACTTAAGGAGATAGCACCATTCACTTAAGAGCACAGAGGTATCCTAAAAAAGTGGGACTCATTTTTTCAGGAATATTGCACCGTTGGCGTTTTTTTGCTTTTAGATGGCTTCCAT
>Ga0307989_1000281_pt1 | contig 35442 bp, 23 predicted proteins | sample EllFjometagen185_FD_203164 | JGI IMG/M metagenome (GOLD analysis project Ga0307989, IMG submission 203164) | Marine microbial communities from Ellis Fjord, Antarctic Ocean - #185 | ecosystem: Environmental > Aquatic > Marine > Unclassified | place: Southern Ocean | collected 2014-10-08 | reverse complement strand
GTTCTTTATATCATCAAAATTCCAAAAATAGCACTTTTGGATATTCTCTCTGCTATCCCCCTGACTATGAGCCTTAACGCTATATTTGGCTTGAATTACACAATTTGGGAAACTCGGATACACCCATAAAATTGCCTGATCAGACGCATTTGCAATTCCGATCACATGATGACCCAGTTGCTCCAAGTCCATCTGGACGGTCATTGCGAGAATGACTTCATCTTCAACAAGAAGAATTCGGGCCATGCTTATCCTCTACCTGCGAATTTGATCTTTTCGGGGAATACAAAATTGAAGACGGTACCATTGTCATTTTTTACTTCAATTTGTCCATTGAGTTGCATAATTAAATTGTCAACAAGTTTTAAACCCAGGCCCTTAGATTGAGAGGGGATTAATCCCGCTGGTATTCCTTTACCATTATCTTTGATGGTTAGGAAAATGGTGCCATCATCTTTTCTGTTGGCGGATAGATTAATTATTTTATCTTCTGAAATTTCAAAGGCATGCTTGAAAGAGTTCGATAAAACTTCATTAATAATCAATCCACATGGAATTAATGTGTCTGGTTCAAGTTTGAATGGCGAAATGTCCAATTCCACTTTAATCCCTCCACCTAAAGTATGCAAAATCTGCTGGGTCAAGGCTTCAATATATTCTTTGAAATCAATGCTGGAAAAGTCATTTGTCATGTATAATTTCTCATGAACAATAGACATGGCCTTGATTCGATTCTGGGTCAGAGTAAACTGCTCTTTTGCCGCTGGAGAATCCAAATAAGGAGCTTGAAGGGCGAGTAAGCTGTTGATGATCGCCATATTGTTTTTAACTCTGTGATGGATTTCTTTCAGTAGAATTTCTTTTTCTTTGAGGGAGGAACTGATTTTTTCTTCATTGGCATGTATACGTCTAAACGATTGTTCTCTATCAAAATGTAAGAAAAACATAAGGAGAATTAAATTAACCAGAAATGTCATGGTGAATCGAAATGATATCGGCATATTAGACAGCCAAAACTGAAACCCAAAAGCAAGGAACAAACTTGATAGTAAAAACAGACTTAGCCATATATAACTGTATATTCCGCCCAGGGAAATCACCCATCTTCTTTTGAAAAGGATAACTATCAATGTTGAAAGAATTAATATCAATTGAGCGGTGACTCCAAAATGGCCACTCATTCCAGGGAAAAAAAACAACAACGATCCAAAAATTATTGTCAGGATAGCTGCCAGTTTTAGCAGCGACTGAATAGATGTTTTAAAGTGGTATAAAATCAGTCCGCCCATCAGCAAAAGAGTTCCTATTGCAGCAGAGTAACCAAACAGTGGATGATTGGAATTTCCTGTCTGGTAATAGGCTAAAAGACCAAAGGCAGGTCCGATAGCATAAGCAAACCATCCGAGCAATATGGCTGCATATCTAACTTCTCTTTCTCGAATGTAGAGTTCAATAAAAACCAGGGTGGCTGTTAATCTAAGGCCAATTAATACTGTAAGAGAAATCGTTAAATCATCAATTCCATTCATTTGGTTTCTATCATTTTTATTGGGCAAAGTGTGCCACTTTTCTGCGTTAGTATGTAGTGAAAAATTTATAAACTATTTTTTCAGTCCATATCTTCACCACTTTACCTGACAATGGCCAGATCTGCAAGCAGCAGCTTTCGTAGTTGATTAGTAGTTGAAAGTATAGGATTACTTAGCCTATGGGAAGGTACAGTATTTAATAAATAATATCAGAAAACCGAAAGACTAGATTTTTTGGGAATTTTTTTTGCTTTATTTTTGTGATTTTCCATTCCCCGTCCTAAAAAGCCAAGCGTTTTTATTCGGAATCCTCTTTAGTTGTTTTTATTAATTTCTTGAATATAGACATCCAACACAGTAAACTCTTTTTCCAGATTAACAAAGATTGCCTCAGCTTCCGATAGATTTCCTGAGTTTCCCAATAGTTCAAGATCATATGCCCATTTTGCCAAATTCTCTGCGGTGAGATTTGCAGCGCCACCCTTAATCGAATGAGCCTCTTGTCGAATGACTTCTGCGTCACCATTATCTAAGGCTTTTTGGATGGTTACCAATTGCCTTTTTACATTCTCGATAAACCCCACAATGACTTCAAGCAAAAATTCCCGATCGCCTTCAAATTCCAATAATGCTTTTTTGAAGTCTATGGGCGCATTATTAGAATCTATTTCAAAATCATTGTTACGATATTTGGGTTGAGGAGGTATAACAGGTGATTTATCTATGACCTGATTTGCTGTATGCTGCCACTTACCTACCGTTTTTATCAGCAATTTTCTGTCCAGTGGTTTGGAAATATAATCATCCATTCCAGCTTTCAGGCATCTTTCCCTGTATCCTTCCATGGCGTGAGCAGTCATGGCAATGATGGGGACTCTTAATGATTTGGATGAAACAAAGTACTTTTCCTCCAGCTTCCTGATCTTGCCTGTCGCTTCATATCCATCTATCACAGGCATTTGAATATCCATTAATATCACATTGTATTGGATCCGTTTGAACATATCGATGGCTTCCTATCCCATTACAGAGTCTATAATCAAAGAGAAATCCACTTTTTCTATTTATTCTCCCGTTCCTATTTTAAAATCTTCTCAATGATTATTTTAGTAATCATATAGGTCGGGCGAATCCCTTCATCGCCCATACTACCTGATGCTAATGTCTGGCCACTATGGAGCGGGTTGTCAGATGCATAATAGGCATATCTTGTTTTTACATCTCTGGGGATATGCCCGCGAATAATCGCTGCACTGATTGCTCTTTGAAAATGTCCCCCTTCCATTTCCAATCCAACTGCATTCCAACTGCTTGTCTGGAACTTTTCCAGCACATCTCTATTTTGTAATGATGTTCCCAGCACAGTCACAATGGGTCCTTCATAGACACTGACATCTTCAGAAAAATCATCCGCGCCCATGTCATTATTGACCAGATAATTGTGAGGGGTTCCCTCTAAAACATGAGCCGTTGCCAGCATAATATCCCCCTTTTTACCCGGTAAAATACCTGCTTTTCCCATCACAGATATCGAATAGATATTTTTATTCTGCTGTGCATTGTTCTGGAGTTCAGGATTAAGCAATTCTTCCAAAATTTCAAAAGCTTGCGTGCCAAATGCATAATCAAGGACTAATATGACCGGTTTTTCATTTTTAACGATGTCTTTATTGATTTTTAGATCTGGATGGAAAACCACGTTTTTCATTTTATCGGTATCGATGATCTGAAAGTCAATATTGGCGCCTGACTCATCAATACATTGGCATAACCCGTTTTTCTGGCTATATTTTAAAATCGAGTCTGTTGTCTCTTTAATCTCTGTTATGTATTCATAAATATCAGTTTTCTTTTTTTCCTTTGTTTTTTTGTGGGTTGCAGAATACCCAAAAAGCGTATTCATGACGCTGTGCATATTCGCACTAATGATATGTAGTGGTCGCTTTTCCAATCCTAGTTTTTGAATTCTACTGTTGACGGTTTTTGCCCAGGTTCTACTGATTGTCTGATTTCCAACCATATTTCTGAATATAGGTGTGAAATAGATTAAAAGGTCTTCATCATTGGATTTAAGTCCCTTTTCTATCATCTCACCCAGTTGATAAATAATTCGGAAAATACCATTATTACTATTAATCTCTTTTCGACCTTTTTCCAGAGATTCGTAGGTAAGTCTGGTTTCATGATAAGTTCTGCCTAATAATATACTAAGGTTCCAAATGGCCTGATCCAGTTTTTTGCCTTTAAGCTGGTCTTTCTCTTCTATATATTTACGAAGCTCAATCCATAAGGGAGAAATATTTCCATCATTGTCTCTCATCTTTCTATGAATTTTTTTCGCTTCAATATTCAAAAATGTAATATGGGTCAATACATCGTATACCTCACTGATCCCTCGGGTAATGACAAAGCAGATTTCCCTGTCATTCATTCGATATGAAATCCGTCTTCTTTTTGGAGGTTCGATTTTTTCAAATGTTGTATTTTCCAGATCTTCCTGAGAAGTCAAAATGATTCGATTACAGTCTTCGATTCCTCTGGGGAGACGATTTAATACGTATTCAAGTCCATTTATCTCTATACTGCGATCATCATTCATGGTGCCATATATTTCCGGACTGATCTCTCTTAAGGCGTTTTCCAGCGTCTTGCCGGAACTTCCTGATGGCTTATACGACCCTCTTGATGTCAGGGCGTCAGCAATGACTTTAAACCGTCGAATTGCCAGTCTTCCTTTTTGTGATTTTGATAGTTCCTGCACGATCTCTCCTTTATTGTTTATATTTTGGATTATTAATATTTGAAACGTATGAAAATAAGATAACACTCGGGTTTTTTATTTATTCAGCTAAGAATAACAATAACCAACCGGAAATGCAAGTATCGTGGAAGAATCAAAACAGAAGGAGAATTGAAAGAAGAAATGTTCCTGATCGGTCCTGCGTGCGGTAGCGGTTCTATTATCGAATCTTAGAACCGCCAATTTGATGATAATGTGTTGAAAAGAGAAATCTTATGGATTCATCTCATATGCATCAACGAGTGAATAGACATCTTTCTCAAGAACACGATTAAACTTATCCATATCAGGAACTGGTTTTTTGATCATCTTTAAACAAGCTTCCTGCTGTTTTTCAGTACTACTTTGCTTTGAATATAATTCTAACCCATATTTAGCGAAGTCTCTGACCATAAAATCAAATATTAAATCCAAAAGATCATCATCGATTTTTTCAACGGCTGCTCCTTCAATAATCAGTTGTCCATAAGCGACTAAGGTAAACAACTCGCCAACAGTCAGTAGAAAATCAAAGTCATTCATCATTTGATCTCCCAGTTCCATCCCCGATACCATTAAGAACTCTTCATACGCCTTGATCTGATCTTTGAAAACTTCAAGATTAGGCAGGTTTTTGGTGGCATAAGTTACATGGAAATCATGAAATTTTGTCTTGGCATATCCTCTGGTAGGTCCCTGTTGAAATAGATAGTCGTCATTGTCGCTACTGTTCATTTTAGGGACATCTTTAAACTCTCCCGGACTGAAGAAATAACTTGGAATCAGCTTCACAATCAGAGCCATGTTAACATGCCGTGTACCCTCCAGTTTTGGGAATCCACGAAGCTCAATAACTGCCTGTTCAAAATAGGTATCTTTTTCAAAACCTCTGGCTGCAATCACATCCCACAACATTTCATGAACTTCTTCAGCCTGCAGCGATACTTTCATTTTCATAATGGGGTTGAATAGCAGATAGCGTTTGTCAGTCTCTGATGCAGAACGCAGGTAATCTGTAGCTCGCAGTCCAAATAGTTTCATGGCTGCCAATCGGCAAAATGAATCTAAAAATAGTCGTTTAACATGAGGAAATTCAGTAACTGCATTTCCGTATAGAATCCGGTGGGATGCATGATTCAGCGCTTCATAGAAAGAATGTGTCGCAATACCGGTTGCTCCGGAACCAATGTTGAACTTGCAGATATTGATGGTATTCAACATGTCATCCCAGGCCTTCTTTCCGCGAGAGGTGATTTCAGCATCTGTAATTGGATAATCGTGTAGGGCGAATTCTGAAACATAGTTTTGCGCCCAGATGACATTTTGGACACATTCGTACTTATCATGTTTTGAATCGACAGCAAAAAAGACATATTCATCGGTTTCAGCAATTTTTCCAAATACAGTAACTATGCCAGCCTCATTTCCGTTTCCAATGTAATACTTCGAACCTTTCGCCAGGTAAGTACCATCCGGTTGAGTGTACAGTTTCATGTCTGATGAATAGATGTCCGCACCATGTTCTTTTTCAGACAGGCCAAAGGCGCACAGTGGATTCTCTCGCAGTTTTTCAACGGCCTTATGCTTAAATTCTTCATTGTCGCCCAGAAACACTGGGTCAAGGCCTAGTGTAGCGACATGATACATGTACCAGTATGCCGTTCCATAAAATCCCAGAATTTCTGAATATTCATACATGCGGTAAGTGCTGTAGTACTGATCGTCGTCTCCATAACCCTTTGGTATAAAAAGAGTTTCAAATATTTTTTCTTTTTTAACGAATTCGGCAAAATCATAAGTGAAATCACGGGACCGATAATCCTCTTTCATTTTTTTCAGCCCTTTTTTTTCAAACCAATCGATGGTTTTGAGCATGATCTCTTTTGAACGTTCATCTGGATAATTTCTATCCTGATATTTTTTGGGGTTTAATAAAATCATGGAGTTCCTCATATTTTAAGTTAACTTTCAATTAACCCGTTTAACTACTGGAGAGAGTTTAAAAAAATGGATAACCAAATAAATCTGTATGCATACTAACAAATATTTCTTGAGGTGATCTAAATGGTGCTTGATCGGAATACTAGCATACCGGTTCGAAATTATATATCACAAAGTTTTTTGATATCGTCTTCAGTAATAGTGGTTGGTGTGTTATTGGTTAGTATACTAACTTATACAACACGCATTTCTATTGTTCGCATACAAACAGTACAAATAGAAGTATGAATCCAACAAAAGCGTAAGGGGAATAATAAAGGTCTCTGTTTCACATCAAGTCCCACAGGAACCGTTTCAAAAGAACTCTTTCTTCATTGGAAAAATCAGCCAGCAGTTTTTCATTGGCATTCTTTCTAGCATTGATCAGTTCTTTTTTCATACTGTTCGCCTTTTCCGATGTATAAAGACAACTGACGCGGGCATCAGCAGGGTCATCCTGCTTAACAACCCAACCCCCATCAACCATACGTTCTATGACACCGGATAGGGTTGCTTTATCAAGTACTAGCGTTTTCCCCAAATCTGCGGCGGTCATTCCCTCTTTATACCAAAGGCCTTCCAACACTAAATGTTGCATATTGGTTAAACCAAAAGGCTTCAGTAGCTTTTTAAAATCACCGTGCGCTTTCTGGTAAGCTTTTCCTAAAAGAAACACAGTACATTCAGGTAAATCTGTGGGTAGTCTTTGCATATAATTATTCCTCTGTATACGAACAATATTAAAATATGAGTTGTTCGTCAAGAGGTAAAAAGAGGGACACCCTCTTTTAAATTAGTGGGAAATGGCTTTGTCAGTAATCTTTTTCATCTGAATCTACCATCAATTTACCGAAAGAGATCGTAGGGTGGGCAACGCCTTGTCCATTCTACAAGGCCTGAGCTGCAATCCCGATTATCTGGGCCAGGTTCAACTTGAAAATATTGAACTCAACCCAATGATGTAATATATCGTTGCTTCCTTAAAATCATGGATTATCACATAGGTTATATTTTGAAATGTGAGAAAATATTTGGATGGATTAAATATTTTTAGTGTGATTTTGTGTTTATCCACATTATCCTATTATTGTTAATGATTAAAATTATGGTTAAGTGTAATAGCTTAAGATGAGTATTTACAACCTGTGAGAAGATAAGATAGGGTCTATTCAGGCTAAACAGGGTGGATTAAATCAAATCAATTTATAAGAGAACGCTATGCTGGAAAAAAAGATTAATAATATTGGATTTAAGGTGGGGCAATGGCCGTTGGATGAAAATAAATCTACACTTGTCTTCATGCATGGTTCAGCTGGGACGAATGTTCTATGGAAGAATCAGGTGAATGGTTTGTCAGAAGTGTGTAATACAGTGGCGCCAGATTTGCCCGGACATGGTTTGAGTGATGGTCCTGGATTGGATACGATGACAGACTATGCAAACGTAATGGAGCAGTTTATCGATGAATTGAACCCCCCCAATCCAATTCTGGTGGGTTTGAGTATTGGAGGGGGGATTGTCATTCAGATGTTGCTGAACCGCCAGGAAAAGTACAAAGCCGGGATCCTGGTGAATACTGGAGCCAGGCTTCGTGTTTCACCCGATATTATTAATACGGTTCAAACGGATTATCCAGGATTTTTGGCATCATTCGGATCAATTGCCACCTCTTCCAAGACTGATCCTGCGTTATATCAACCGTTAATGGACGCTTCTGCGAGTTGTCCCCCTGAAATTGCGCTGGGAGACTTTCAGGCCTGTGATCGTTTTGATGTAATGGATCAACTGGGAAAACTTTCAATTCCTATTTTGATACTTACCGCGGATGAGGATCGCTTGACACCCGCAAAATACGCCCAGTTTATGGCAGATAAAATCGAGTCTTCAAAAATTGCTATGATTACCGATGCTGGTCATCTTTCTCCGATGGAGCAATCAGAACAAGTTAACACGGCAATTACGAATTTTTTGGTTGAAATGAAACTGGCGGGAGTTTAAACCCAAAGCGTTTTTAAGTCGCCAGACTTGATGGTGATTTGATCTACCCTTTCAATGATTTCAGTTTAAGGTCTCGGCTGCTTTAGATATTAAATCATTCATTTCCAGTTGGGATATCAGTTCTCTTGCTGCGGGTATTTGAGGTGCGCTCATACTCAATTCTTTAACTCCCAGACCGAGAAGAAGGGGGATGCTTTTCAGATCACTGGCCATATCGCCACATACCCCTGTCCAGATCCCATGATGATCAGCGGCACGGGTCACCATTTCAATCAAACGCAGAATGGCAGGATGAAGGGGTTGATAAAGGTATGAAACAGATTGGTTCACGCGATCAGCCGCCATTGTATATTGAATAAGATCATTGGTTCCGATACTGAAGAAGTCAACTATTGGAGCAATCTCTTGTGCTATTAGAGCCGCTGCCGGAACTTCAACCATTATTCCCACTTCATAATTATCAGAAACTTGAAGACCCTGTTGTTTCAGGTTTTCTTCTTCTTCAATAAGTATTTTTCTGGCTTGATGGACTTCTGCTGTTGTTGTCACCATTGGGAACATGATTTTTACATTCCCGTACGCAGTCGCTCTGAGTATTGCTCTGATTTGTACCCGAAAGATCTTTGGATTTTTGAGGCTATAGCGAATACCGCGCATTCCCAAAAAAGGGTTGTCTTCAGTTGGGGACTCTTCATAAGATAGCTTTTTATCGCCACCAATATCCATGGTACGAATGATGACCGGTCTGGGATTCATCTTTTCGACGACTGTTTTATAGATGCTGAACTGAGTTTCTTCATCAGGAAAGTCAGATTTTTCCATATACAAAAATTCAGTTCGAAAGAGTCCGATCCCTTCAGCGCCATATTCATTTGCTTTTTCCAAATCTTCCAATCGGCTCAAATGAGAGCCGATGTTTATTACCGTTCCGTCACGGGTTACTGTTTTTTTGTTGATAAAGGTTTTTAGTCGATTTTTTTCTTCCTGTAGATCGGAAATTATTTTCCGAGCCTGTGCCAATTCTGAAGGATCGGGCCTAAGCAGGACTGTTCCTTTCATTCCATCGAGTATCACGAGATGATCATTTTTCAATAAATCCATATCCTGGCCAAGACCAGTTACAGCCGGTATGCCAAGACTTCTAGCCATGATGGCTGTGTGACCATTATAGCTCCCCACTGCAGTAATAATCCCTTTGACAATGTTTGAATTCAATCGGGATGTTTCCAGTGGTGAAAGGTCGTGAGCAACTAATATAACCGGCTTTTGCAGATCTGATAGTTTTACCGGTTGTTGGTTGGTCAGTTCAGCAATAATTCGGTTGGTTACGTCAATCAGATCATTGGAACGCTCCTGCATGAGTTCTAATTCGGTATTTTTCAGCATTTCGGCAAAGACGTCCCTTACCACCAGCACAGCAAATTCTGCGGATACGCGATCATTATTTATGGCATCAATAATTTGGGTCTCCAGTTCAGGATCCTGGATTAAAAAAAGGTGGCTGTCAAAAATCTTCAGAGTCCATTCCTCATGCTGGTTAGACGCTTCATTTTTCATTGTTTCAATCTGGCTTCTGACTCTCTGTTGGGCTTTTTTGAGACGGACCATTTCTTTTCCCGGATCGTAACCACTTAGTCCAGAAAGTTCCAGATTAACCGGTTTAACCCTGACCAGTTGTGCAATTCCCACCCCTGGTGATGCTGCTAAACCAGAGATTAATTTGTTGTCAGTCATAATTTTTTCCCAAAACCTGAGTAAGGTTGTTCATCATTGTTTCTGCTTGTTCACCATCTACCGTTACAATTACCTTTCCGTTTTTTGGAACTGCCAGGGACAATAATGTGAGGAGCGATTTTCCATTGACCGTTTTATTCCCATAACTGACTTTTACCTCGCCTTCGTGTTTGCCGGCAACTTCTGCAAAAATGGTTGCAGGCCGGGCATGCAGGCCTTTACCATTGATGACTTGAATCTCTTTTCTCATCTATTGATTACCTCTCTGGTTACTTTCAATGTTATCTGACTGTTGGGTTTGATTTCTGGAAGAGTGTAGTCTGGACCGCCTGAAATTTCGACCTGGGTTTCCTCCAGTAGATTTGCTGTGAATAATTGATCATGGGGAAAACAGATGGTTAATATTTCATCTTTGACAGAACTTATATCTGGATTAAAAAGTCTTATAATCAGTGAATTATCTGCCTGTGCCATTTTTATCGCAGACACAGCAAGTTTTGAACTCCTGAGGTTCAAATAAGTTTTGTTGACTGCTGGAACTTGTTCCATCTGCTCTGACAATATGGATGTTAAATTATCGATATGAAAATACTGGAAAAATTCACTGTTTCCATCCAGAATCCGGTCAATATTTATTCGATTTTGGACGGCCAGCGGTGGCGAAGTGTACCGATCCGCTTCAGAAACTATTTCTGCCAGGGAAAGATCAGCCCCCACTATCAGCGAATACTCTCTATTGAGATTTCCAATTGCCTCAGCATCCGGTGTGGGAACTTCTATTCCTGATGGCCGTCCCGGTCTGATAGCTAAATTGCTTTTTCCCATCATGCTGAAACCCCGGTGCAAGGTCACTGCTAAAACAGATTCTTTTTTCTGATAGACTTCATATTCAGGTAGTCCCCGGTTCATCAAAAAGAGGCTGCGCGTTGGCGTTTTCAATCCGACAAAACGCTGCATGGAATAGATGGGTAGTGGGGTTTCCGGCCAATCCTCTGCTCCTTCAATTGCCGTGCAGCTTCGTTCAATGACGCCGAATTGGGTTTCGGCCCATGAGGTTTCGACCTTCTCCCCAAATGGGAATAGCACTCTTAACCGATGAGACAGCGCCTGATTATCAATATTTACATCGAAATCGATGCGTCGACTTTGGTGATAAACACTCAAAACTGTTTCTATATTCAAAGGAACTCTCTTTGATCGTCGCCTTTTTCCATCCGGTGTTAGAAATTCAGGGATTTCTATGCATTGGCGGATACCAAAGACCTTTTTGATGGGTCCATCGTTTAACACGGTAATTTCAGCACTTTTATCGGAAGAGAGTATTGGCCTGTCGCTTTCCAACGGTGAATAGTTATAGCTATCTCCACCTTCACCGATATCCTCAAAGAGATTCAACCGGTCATAATGAAAACCGGACTGTTTATCCACTAAGGAGATGCTGCCATTGGGGTTGATTTTGAGATGGTAAAACATATTCTCAAAGCTCAGGTCTTTACCGCCTTCCTGCTCGGATTCAACGTATTTACAGGGTACTATTTTGAATAGCCGGTATCCAAGGACCATATCAAAATCACAATGTATTGAGAAAGTGACTTCTCTGGCTGGTTGAGCTGTTCCAAGGTAAAATGTAAAAATTGAACGCTTCGAAACATCAATATCTTCAGTGGATTCAATTTGGAATTCAATTTGATCCCCCTTTTCATCCAAGATAACAAACTCCTGGTCAACAATTACTGAAATTTCAACCGGGCGAGGACCTGTGGTGAGTGCGGTATTAAAAACAATCAGCCACAATCCCTCAGCATCTATGCTTCCGGCAAATGCACGACTATGATTTTTTGCCAGTGTTTCACTGATTTGCTGAACAGATGTAAAACGATGATCCATTTCTCTGTGAACTTCATCAGTACAACAACCACAAATACCATCATGTGTCTGGTTTAAAATCAGTGTTTTCCAAGCTTCATTCAACAACCCCTTTGGATACGGCGTTCCGGCCAGGGAAGTGATTGTACACAAGGGTTCAGCCAGACGCTCCAGATAAACAGAGAGTTGCCGGTTTTTGCGCTTTTGATCGATTCGTGTTGAGGCAATACTGGTGTGAACTCTATGGTGACGGGGTGTTATTAATTCCCCGTTGAGTGTTTTTAGTTCATCTGACTCTTGCCGGATACAATGGATATAGTCTTCAAGGGTTCCCAAATTCCAATCCGGCTGATCTTCACAGAGTGATGCGGTTTGTCCCTGGGCGAAAGCGTGATCGATACCGTTCATGATTAAAACGCGATCTGTCTCCGTCCAATTTTTTAATTCCAGTGCGGTTTTTTCAATTCTGATTTTGTTAAAGGAATTGTTTTTTGATAGAAACATGGCATTGGTATATCCTTTTAAAAGATATATTCCCAGTACTTCGTCTCCATTAAGCCCCTTCCAGCAAAACTCTGTGGACTTTATTTTGTCAGCGTCAACGCCTCTCATCACCACTGCTGAATTGATATTAAATCCATTCAGAATTTGCGGCATCTGGGATGAATGTCCAAATGAATCGGGTAGATATCCCACTGGCATCGGCCTTCCAAACTTCTCTGCCTGACAGATGCCAAATTGAAGATTACGAATCAGGGATTCCGCATCCGGGGCAAACTCGTCCGGTTGAATATACCAGGGACCAACGATGATTCTGCCTTGAGCGATATACGCTTTAAGACGGGATTCATTTTCAGGTCGAATACGCAGATAGTCCTCTAATACAACAGTTTGACCATCCAACATGAAACTGGTGAATGCCGGGTTCTTTGACAGCAGGTCAAGCAAATGATCGATGACATAAACCAGTTTTGTGCGGAAGTACTGATAAGGTTTATACCACTCTCTATCCCAATGGGTATGGGAAATTACATGAATTTTAGTCATTAATACATCCTATTCTTCAATGGGCGCATCCTTCTTCCAGAAATGAAGGATCAGGATCGTTACAGCAGCCCCGATAAAATGAGATAAAATAAAAAATAGAATGGAAGCGATCCCGGAAGTCCCAACCATGCCGAAAAATATTCCCAGTATTGAAGGAACAATGGAAGTATTGGCAACGCCCAGCCAAGCCCCACAAACTGCCCCGACAATTGATCCGGCCATGATGGATGGAATCACTCTTAATGGATCAGAAGCCGCAAACGGAATCGCCCCTTCAGTTAACCCGAAAACTGACAGAACGAGAGCGGTTTTTCCAGCAGGGAGTTCTTCTGCACTATATTTACGCTTGGAAATAATAGTAGACAAACCCAGAGCCAGCGGTGGAACTGTAATGGCGATTAACGCCGGCCCAACCACATGAAAGGCTCCTTCGGAACTGGCTAAAATCATAAACGAATAAGCAACCTTATTGACCGGTCCTCCCATATCAAATGCCAGCATGGCTGCAATCACAATTGATAATAACACCACACTGCCGCCGCGTAGTCCCGTCAACCATTGTTCCAGCATAGTGGTAAACGAGGACACAGGTGCGGCAATCAGAAAAAAGACCAGCAGTCCCATGATCATAGTGCCGACGATTGGCCCTAGAATGAAGGTTGTAATGATATCTAAGGTCTGTCCACCGTTCATTTTCTCGTTGCCGATCAGAATCAGTTTTATCAGATAGCCACTTAAGATTCCAACAATCAAACCACCGATGAATCCCATGCCCAGTTGGTCAGCCATTGCTCCAACGACGATGGCTGGAATCAGTGATAGTTTACCGGAGATTGAGTATGCAATGTATCCTGAAAGAATGGGAACAATCAGCATATGTGCATGCTTACTCATTTCTGTGGCAAATTTTCCAAATTCACCTCCCACCTGACCCAGAACTAAAAAGAAGGCATAAATGACGATTACCGGGAGCATGAACGATACCCCCGTCATCAGGTGTTGTTGGATATCGCCAAAAAAATCTTTCATCGTTTCATTATTACTCATTGTCTTTTCCTCCGTCTGATACAAGTTCTATAGCCTGGGCGATTACTTCCCCGGCTTTCCGGATACATTTTTTGGTGGTGACTTCGAGTGATTGAATATTACTGAAACGTTCTTTTTCGAGGCAAGCGACGTCTGTTGCTAAAATCAGGACATCTGCATTGGCCACATCATCTTTATTCAGCTTGTTTTTAAAACCCAGTCCGCCCTGGGTTTCAACTTTAATTTCAAAATTATCTTTTTTAGCTGCTTTTTTTAATGCTGCGGCAGCCATATAGGTGTGGGCAACGCCTACAGGGCAAGAAGTGACTGCGATAATTTTCACTTTTCCTCCTCTAACCGGTTAAAAATCTCTTTAAGTAGCTTCTCTTCCAAATCAACGGAAAAAAGCGTTTTGATAAAATCATCATCTATCAGCATGGTGGAAACTTTGGCTATCATCTCCAAATGCGCCGTTCCTTCTTTGTCATCATTCACTGCCAGCAGAAAAACCGCTTTCAAAGGTTCATCATCCCAGATAACACCCTCATCGAACCGGCAGATGGCGATTGATGCTGACTGCACAAATTCACCTTTGCCATGAGGAATGGCAACACCGATACCTGTATCTGTGGAAGATAATTTTTCTCTCTCCATTACATTGTTGATAAAAGCAGGTTTATCACTAATTCTACCTTGAGCTGCAAGCATTTCAGCCATTTCAGAGATGACCCCTGCTTTGTCCCTGCTTTTTGGATGAAAGTTGATTAATGATTGATCGATGATTGTTGATGGGTTCATATTTCTGTTATTAGAGTCTGTTTGAACAATGCGAAATCCTGATTCTGCACCCAATGTCTGATTTGGTGTTGATCGCTGATCAGGATATAAATGTAGCCAAAACGGCAGCCAAATTTTCAACCGCAGAGTGTTATTCCCCTTTTAGCATAGCGTTGAGGATGCTTTTTTCGCTGATCCATTTGTATTTGTTTTTTCCTGAACCAAAACTAACACCGGATGTATGTTTCGTCTATTTATATTTTTTCCGTATTGAATGAGGCAAGTTCGATTTACATGAAAAAACGTAATTCTTTTGTTATCAAATTTGTTTTCCTGTCTGAAATATGTTAGAATCCTTTTTTGAAAAAGGTATCTAGTGCTTGAACGAAAAGCACCTGTTTTCAATTATAATCTGGTTTTATAAATAACATTCAGTATGAAAGCCAAGAAGCTGTCAGTTATCAGTCTTCAGTAAAAAACAAACATTTTTTTCAGTCACTTAAAAACTGACAGCTGACCACTGATTACTGAAAGCTTGAATCTTCAATATTGATCTTATTCAGCTAAATGAATAATTGCTGAATTTTACAGGGTTTTCGTTCTGGCACTATCTATGATTTAAGTTTCACATCACCAGTTAGTTCTAAAAAGCTAAAAACACGATTGATAAATTAATCGATAATATGGTTTCTATTAAAAATCTAATCACCTTTATAACCTCCGCCCCAGTTAGATACTTACGTGATAGAAAGAGACCTGACAATTCCTGGTTCAACAATAACAAAAGTAGCATCTGGCGGTGAATGTTTGGATTAATTCTGTTTTATTGAATATCTTGTCCGCTGAAATATATATTATTAAATAAGGAGTTACCATGTTAACCATAGAAGAATTAGATAAAATTGCGATAAATGTCAAATCACATAATCTATTAAAAGAAATATTGAAGGAAAATCCCATCCTTGATGAGATATTAAGAAATGCGAAAAACCAGACAGAGGCATTAGAAGGTGTTCGTCAATGGATAATGGAGGAGTTGAAAAAAAGACCGGAGGCGTTAAAATATTATCATAGGGAAAAAACCGGGCGTAAAGCTTTTGAATCTTTGGAATGGCGTGACTTTGCCATCATCAGAATACTGGACTATATAGATAATGCCGGATTGGAAATAGAAGATCTCAACCTCAGAGGAGAAAAAGCAATCAGTAACCCCTTTGTGCTGTTATGGTTGGCCGTTAATAAAGGAACCGGTGGTGCCAAACCGGCGTTTTTTGAGGATATGTTGCTTCTTTTTAGGCAATATTCGGGAACCAGCACTAAAAAATCTCCAACTCATGATGAAGTTGTAACCTGGATGGATAAGTATCCCTCTGGCCTTGACCCCCGAATCATAAAATTACGAGAGGAGAATAGAGATAGAATATTGAATGTGGTGATTGACCTGATCGATCGAGGGGATAAAAAAGATCCTAAATATAAATTCGAAACGGATATGACTCAGGAACAAAAATTTGAGCTTACTAAAGAGTGGTGGAAAGAGCGGCTGTTTCATCTTCGTTTTGCTGTTCGCTCTCCGGATATGTTGAATGAGATGTTGGGGTTTTCACTGGATCCCGATACCATGAAAATATTAAAGGATGCGGAAAAAGTAGGTATTCCATTTTTTGTTAATCCTTATTATCTCTCACTTATGTACGTGAGAGTTCCATATTATGCCATTGGCGCGGACCTGGCCATTCGAGAGTATGTGCTTTACAGTAGAACTCTGGTGGATGAATTTGGCAGTATTCGCGCATGGGAAAAAGAAGATCTCATAAAACCGAATGAACCGAATGCTGCTGGCTGGCTACTTCCGGCACACTGTATTCATAGACGCTATCCGAAAGTTGCTATTCTTATACCTGAAACAGCAAGTCGTGCCTGCGGCGGATTATGTTCAATCTGTCAGAGAATGTATGGATTTCAATCCGGTGAGTTGAATTTTAAACTGGATGAGCTGAGGCCTAAAGATTCCTGGAAAGATATGCTGGCAAAAGTGATGACGTATTTTGAAGAGGACTCCAAGCTTAGAGACATTCTGATTACCGGAGGGGATGCTTTGATGAGTTCTGATAGATCATTGGCAGAGGTTTTAGAGGCAATCTACCAGATGGCTTTAAGAAAGAAAAAAGCCAATGAAAAACGTAAACCGGGTGATAAATATGCGGAAATGGTCCGTGTCAGGCTGGGGACAAGGCTTCCGGTATATCTTCCTCAAAGAGTAACCCCTGAATTAATCAAGTTATTAGCTGATTTTAAGGAAAAAGCGTCAAAAATTGGCATATCACAGTTTCTTATCCAGACTCACTTTGAGTCACCTTTGGAAATAACCCCCGAAGCTAAAACGGCCATTGCCGGACTGTTATCTGCCGGATGGATTGTTACCAACCAGCTTGTTTTTACGACAGCAGCATCGAGAAGAGGGCACACAGCCAAGCTGAGGCAGGCTCTGAATGATGAAGGTGTTTTAACCTATTATACCTTCAGTGTGAAGGGATATATGGAAAACAGTTATAGTTTTGCGACGAATGGCAGGATGGTTCAGGAGCAGATGGAAGAGAAAATCTTAGGAACGATTCCTCAAAAATATTATGAGACTATCCAGGAGTTTCCTTTGGATGCACCTAATTTAGTGGAAAAAATTGCAGAGCTCAGACGATCTGCCAAATTGCCATTTCTCTCTACTGACAGGAGTGTGTTAAATTTACCCGGGGTGGGAAAAAGCCTGACTTTCCGAGTGATTGGCATTACCCGATACGGTCGAAGAATTCTGGAATTCGATCATGATGCGACTCGGGAACACAGTCCGATTATAAAAAAAATGGGTCGCGTGATCATCATCGAATCAAAATCGATTCGTGAATATCTCCACCAGATGCAGGAAATGGGTGAAGAGATAGATGATTATGACGGACTTTTTGGTTATTCAATTGGAGATACGGAGGATAGAATTCCAGTTTATGAGTATCCGGAATATGATTTTGAAACAACAGAGGAGTACACCAATCTTGAAATTCCCAATTAGTTTCAAGGCTACCATATTGAACACTTATGTCAGGTATAAAACAATTGATGCCTGACATCAGGATTCTACCAATTTATTCCTTTGCAATAGACTTCTGGTACCCTACTCCTGATACCTGATACCTGATACCTGATACCTGATACCTGATACCTGATACCTGATACCTGATACCTGATACCTGATACCTGATACCTGATACCTGATACCTGCTTTCCTACAACCGACTTAATTCCACTGCTATTTTTGCTCCCACTTCTGCGTTGTTATAAACCAGTTGAATATTCGAATTCAGGCTTTTTTCTCCGGTAATTTCGGTGATTCTGGACAATAGAAAGGGGGTGATATCTTTTCCTTTGATTTTATTTTTATTTGCCTCGTTCAGGGCTAAATCGATGGCCGCATCAATCACTTTCTTTTCCATTTCATGGGCTTTGGGGATTGGGTTGGCGATAATGACACCGCCATTCAGATTGAGATCCCACTTTGTTTTTAAGATTTTTGCCATTTCAAGAGGATTTTTTGCCTCATATTCAACTTCAAATCCACTTTCTCTTGAATAGAACGCCGGAAACTGTTTTGTTTGATAACCCAGCACTGGGACACCCAGTGTTTCCAAATATTCCAAGGTTGAACCGATGTCCAAAATTGATTTAATACCTGCGCAAACCACAGCTACATTGGACTGGTTTAATTCGGTCAGATCGGCTGAAATATCAAAATTTTTATCAGCGCCCCTATGGACTCCTCCGACACCCCCGGTGGCAAATACCTTTATTCCTGCCAGATTAGCCGCAATCATGGTAGCAGCGACAGTAGTTGCCCCATCCAGCTGTTTAGCAATGACAATAGGTAAGTCTCTCCGACTGACCTTCCTTACTTCATTAGCGCTGGCTAAGTGATGGAGTTCATCAGCGGTCAGACCCACCTTTAATTTTCCATTCAGTATGGCAATTGTGGCAGGTATTGCCCCATTTTTCCTGACGATGTTTTCAACTTTTTTGGCTGTTTCCAGGTTTTTGGGATAAGGCATACCGTGGGAAATGATTGTTGATTCCAGTGCCAGTACTGCTTTATTGTCTGCCAGAGCTTCTTTGATCTCCGGATTTATTTCCAGGTATTGTTTAATCATTAGGATTTATTCCTTAATTTTCGGTTAATGTTTTTTACAGATAGTTCTGGATTAATGGTATTTTCATTTTCAATGGTCAAAGCAGATGCAGTAGTTGCAAACCTTACTGTCTCTGTGATGTCGAGCTTGTTCAGGTATCCATAGACCAGCCCGGACATGAATGCATCTCCAGCCCCGGTTTCATTCACAGATTTAACGGGGGATGGTTTAAAAAAGTCAAACTGCTTTTGAGTCCCAAACGCGACACCCTCTTTGCCAAAACTGATAAAAACCTGTTGAACACCCAGATCAATAAAATATTTAACTGCTTTTTGAATATTTTTTTGGGTATCAAGCGGAAAACCGGTTAGGATTTCTGCTTCCCAGCGATTGGGTTTGATTGTATGAAACAGGTGCAGACATTCTTTGACTTTCTTCGTCTTTGTTGTCGATACCGTATCTAAAAACAGGTGTTTGCCGAAATTTTCGGCGATCATTTCCAGAACCTCTTTACTCAAATTGGTATCGACTACCACTGCCGACGCATTTTTAATGATGGATGCATGCTTATTCAGGTATGTTTCGTCCAGATGGTTAATAATGTCCATATCTGAAATAGCAACATTCATGTCCCCGTTGTTTTCAATAATGGATAAATATACCGAGGTTCGTTGATCAGATACCATTTTTAGCAGAGAGATATCAATTCCAACCTTCAGGCAGTCTTCACTGATTCTTTTACCGTAGAAATCATTACCCACAATAGAAATTAGCTTGGTCTCAACTCCCAATTTTACCAGATTTTCAGCAATATTTCGTCCAACACCACCAAATGAAAGCTTTACCTGGCCGGGGTTGGAATCATTACCAATAATTTCGCTCGAACAAAACCCGGCAATATCCATATTTGAACCACCGATGACAACAACATATTTCTCTTTGTCAAAAATGTATCCTTTCCCCTTGATATATCCTTTTCGAGTCAGATTCGAAATGTGAACGGCTACAGAAGATCGTTTAATTCCCAGCTGGTTGGCAATATTCTGCTGGGGTATCATTGGATTGTTTTTTATTAACTCAAGTATCTCTTTTTCTCTTTCTGTCAAAATAGCTCCTTTTTTATAAACATTTGTTTATTATCTAAACTTTATAGCATTTTTGTCAATTGGGAAGTTTGATTTTGGTTAGGGTTTCTTGGGACAATCACATGAAATAAACTATCTCTTCGAGGTTTCGTGCTTGAATACAATTGTCAGTTTAAGACTAATTCTATATTATCAAACAACTCTACTTTCAAAAATAAAAAACTTATATTGTCGAAAGTTCCTGAAAAAAATGAAGAAGCAAAAAACGAGACGAAATGCAATTCAATGAAGACTCAAGAGTCAAGATACCCGCTATCTTGCATTTGATGCGATTGGGATATGAATACGTGTCTTTGTCAAAGCAAACCTGGGATGAATCAACCAATATATTTCACAATATTTTTCATAAAAGCATCAAACGACTCAATCCAAAATTAAATGATGAAGAAATGGGTCGTTTCTATGATGAAATATCCATTTGTCTGGAAAATGAAGATTTAGGGAAAGTATTTTATGAAAAGCTGGTAGATAGGTCGGGAACACGATTAATAGACTTTGAAAACTTTGATAATAACACCTTTAACGTGGTTACAGAGCTTACTTACAAAAAAGATGATGAAGAATTTCGACCGGATATTATTCTACTGATTAATGGAATGCCGTTGGCGTTTATTGAGGTCAAAAAGCCAAACAATCAGGACGGGATATTGGCGGAACATAAACGGCTTCAAACACGGTTCAAAAATAAAAAATTTAGGAAATTTGTCAATATCACGCAATTGATGGTTTTCTCCAATAACATGGAATATGACGATAATTCACATCTGCCGATTGAAGGTGCTTTCTATGCGACACCATCTTATCAGAAATCCATTTTTAATTATTTCAGAGAAGAAGAGAAATTTGACCTGAACACACTTCTGTCAAATTTTGATGAATCTGCGGAAACAGATGTGTTGAAAGATAATAACCTGCTGAGTATTAAAAATTCACCTGCGTTTATCACAAACAAAAATCCTAATACCCCAACCCATAGAATTTGCACCTCACTTTTTCAGCGGGAACGTCTGGCTTTTATCCTTGAATATTCAATTGCCTATCTGAAAGAGACCCAAGGATGGCAAAAACATATCATGCGCTATCCTCAGATGTTTGCAACGAAAGCCATTGAGAAAAAACTGGAAGAGGGCATCAGAAAAGGAATTATCTGGCACACTCAGGGAAGCGGTAAAACCGCGTTAGCCTTTTATAATGTAAAATACCTTACCAATTATTTTAAAAAGAAAGGTGTTGTACCCAAATTCTATTTTATCGTGGATAGACTGGATTTATTGGTTCAAGCAGGTCGGGAATTTAAAAGTAGAGGGTTGGTTGTACATAACATCAATTCAAGAGATGAGTTCTCCAAAGAGATCAAGTCCAACAGTGTTATTCATAATAATTCCGGTAAGGCTGAAATCACAGTTGTTAATATCCAGAAGTTTAAGGATGATCCCGATGTCATTTCGAACAAGGATTATCAACTAAATATTCAGCGGATATTTTTTCTGGATGAAGTACATAGAAGTTATAATCCGAAAGGGAGCTTCCTGGCCAATTTAGAGCAAACGGATTTGAATGCAATCAAAATAGGATTAACCGGCACCCCATTAATACTCAGTGAAGAACAAATAAAAAAGTCACTCACCAGTAAAAGCAACAGATTTAACTCAAAATCACTATTCGGCGACTATATCCATAAATACTATTATAATGCCTCTATTAAGGATGGATATACACTGCGGTTGATCCGGGAAGAGATTGAAACCAAATATAAACTAACCCTTAAAAAAGCCCTCAAAGAGATTGAGGTTCTAAAAGGAAACACCAATAAAAATGTGGTCTATGCCCATCGCAAATTTGTTGAGCCCATGTTGGATTACATTGTTCAGGATTTTGAGAAAGCAAGGATAAATGAAAGCACCATTGGGGGATTGGTGATTTGCGACTCTTCAGCACAAGCCAAGAAAATGTATGAGATTTTTCAATTAAAATATTCGATTGAAGAGGAAGAACCATTAATGCAGGCAGCTGAACGTGATCGTATTTATGGTGCCCAAAAGAAAGAAAAAAACAGGGTGTCATCTGCTGCAGTAATACTGCATGATGTCGGCACAAAGGGAGAGCGCAAGGTTTTTGTAGAAGACTTTAAAGAAGGGAGAATTGACCTCCTCTTTGTATATAATATGTTGCTAACAGGATTTGATGCCCCAAGATTGAAAAAACTATATGTTGGACGAGTGATAAAATCTCATAATTTACTGCAGGCTTTAACCAGAGTTAACCGAACTTATGAGGATTTCAGGTATGGTTATGTGGTTGACTTTGCGGATATTCAAAAAGAGTTTGATAAAACCAATCGAGATTATTTCAACGAATTACAATCGGAATTGGGTGATGAAATGGAGTTTTACTCCAATATTTTTAAATCAGCTGAAGAGATAGACCAGGAAATTCAGGAGATCAGAGATGTTCTGTTTCACTTCGATATCCAAAACGCGGAAAACTTCTCTTATCAAATCACCCAAATTAAAGATCGTGGTGAAATGTTGAAAATCACCCGGGCTTTAAATAATGCCAAGAGTTTATACAATTTGATTCGTTTGTCCGGTGATTTTGAGCAGTTGGAAAAACTTGATTTTCAGAAACTCACAATTCTCTCAAGAGAAGCCAACAATCATTTGGCACTCATCAATATGAAAGAGGCACTTGAAAATAGTGTAGACTCTACAAACCTTCTCAATGTGGCGCTGGAAGATGTTATATTTGCCTTTATCAAGGTGAAAGAGGAAGAATTGGTATTGGCTGATCAACTCAAAAATACCTTACAGAAAACGAGAGAAGCTTTGGGTGGCAACTTCGATCAGAAAGACCCTGTCTTTATCTCATTAAAAGAAGAGCTGGAACGACTGTTCAAGAAGAAAAATCTCACTGAAGTAACCAAGGAGGAGATGGAAAGCAACATCAAAGAACTGGAAAAAATATATGCCAAGACAAGGGAATTAGAGCGGAAGAACCAACTCTTGAAAGCCAAGTACGACAATGATGAAAAATATGCACGTCTGCACAAACGATTAATGGAGAAAGATCCGTTGACGGATAGTGAAAGTAAACTGTTTGACGCATTGAAGGGATTAAAAAAGGAAGTGGATAACCAAATTCTTCAAAATGCCAAGATGCTGGACAATGAAAACTTTGTAGAAAAAATGATGATGCGTCTGGTTATTGACCAATTTAAAAACAGACATCATATTCCATTAACCCCTGCATCAACCAAGCGAATTAACCGAATGATTGTAAAGGAATATATGAATGAGTACAACGGAAGGGCCGCATGACAAATACCTTGGAATTTCAAAAACAAACCAAAACACTGATCGATGATTTAAAGAGCGTTTGCGCCAATTATGGTCTGGGGAACGATGGAAACGAGTTTAAAATAATTACCCAGGTTTTTTTATACAAGTTTTTGAACGATAAGTTTATTCATGAAGTCAAACAACTGGATGATCAGGTTGCTCAAGCGGATAATTGGGAAAAAGTCTTAAAAGGATACAGCGAAGATGATTATGAAATGTTGATGATGCAATTGAGTGAAAGTACTGCGCGTATTCAACCCGATCATTTTATCTCGTCACTGTTTGAAAAACAGAATGAACCTGGGTTTGCCGAAATCTTTGACAATACGTTGCTAGATATTGCGAAAGAAAACAGCGATATATTTTCAGTACTAACGGATGGCGGAGAAAAGATCGTCCTGTTTGAAAACATTAGTAAATATGTCACCGATAAAAGGGATGAGTTCTGCAAAGCGATTGTTAATAAACTGATTGGTTTTAGTTTTGAGCATATCTTTCATGAAAAGTTCGATTTCTATGCCACTATATTTGAGTATTTAATCAAAGATTATAATACCAATAGCGGGGGGAAATACGCCGAATATTTTACACCCCATGCCGTATCCAAGATTATGGCAAGATGTTTGGTGAATAAAGAGGTCAGCAATGTCACCTGTTATGATCCATCGGCAGGATCCGGAACACTCCTGATGAATCTGGCCCACCAAATTGGTGAAGATAAGTGTACCATCTATTCACAGGATATTTCTCAGAAATCATCAAATCTGTTACGGTTAAACCTGATTTTGAATGATCTGGTGCACTCCATACCGCATATTGTGAAGGGAAACACCATTCTCGATCCTTATCACAAAGAGAGTAATGGTGATTTGCAAAAATTTGATTTCGTAGTCTCTAATCCCCCTTTTAAACTGGACTTCTCCGATTTTAGTGAAGCGTTAGACACTAGGAATAATCGTGAACGCTTTTTCGCGGGCATACCCAAAATACCAGCCAAAAAGAAAGAGTCCATGGCGATTTACCTGATGTTTCTTCAGCACATTATATTCAGCATGAAAGCGGGGACAGGGAAAGCCGCCGTCGTTGTGCCTACAGGATTTATAACTGCACAAAGTGGGATCGATAAAAAGATCCGTACCAAACTGGTGGAAGAAAATATGTTGGCTGGTGTGGTCAGCATGCCCTCAAATATTTTTGCTAACACCGGCACCAATGTTTCCATTTTATTTTTGGACAGGGAAAACAGGGAAGATGTGGTGTTGATTGATGCCTCCAACCTGGGAACTAAAGTAAAGGAAGGTAAGAACCAAAAAACACTTTTGAGTCATGCTGAGGAAGAACAAATCATTAAAACCTTTAACGACAAAACACAAACCGACGATTTCTCTGTGGTGGTTAGTTATGAGGATATTAAAACCAAAAACTATTCCCTAAGCGCCGGACAGTATTTTGAGGTAAAGATCGAGTATATCGATATTACCCACGAGGAGTTTGAAACGAAATTGAAGGGATTTGAAGATAATCTGGCTAACCTTTTTGCTGAATCAAAGACCCTGGAAGTGGAGATTCAGAATAACTTGAAGGGGTTGAAGTATGAAAAGGTTTAAAGAAGAGAATGAAACAACAGAATTTAAAGCAGAGCTCAACGAAAAACTTGAAAAAGTAGTTGTTGCTTTTCTAAATTCCTCTAAAGGTGGTGATTTATTTATCGGTGTTGCCGACAATGGCAATATACTGGGAATTAAAAATTCTGATAAACTACAGCTTGCCATATCTGACCGCATTAAAGACAATATTTCCCCAACGTGTTTGGGATTATATGATGTTTTTACTGAAGAACATCAGGGAGAAACAATTATACATGTTGTCGTCTCACGAGGTTTAGAAAAGCCATACTATATTAGAAAATATGGAATGTCTCCAGCCGGTTGTTATCTTCGGGTAGGAAGTGGTGTGCAACAAATGACGATTAATATGATTGACAATCTATACGCTTCTCGCACTCGTGATTCACTGAGAAATATTATTTCACCTCGCCGGGCTAATCATACTTTTGAGCAACTAAAAATTTATTACGAAGCAAAAGGCTTTGAGCTTAATAAATCATTTCTTAAAAATTTAGACCTCTATACAGCTGATGATAAACTTAATTATGTCGCTTATTTGCTCGCTGATGCCAACAATGTATCTATTAAAGTGGCAAAATATTCAGGAACTGATAAATGCGATTTAATCGAAAATGAAGAGTATGGATTTTGCTCACTGATAAAAGCCACAAATCAGGTATTGGATAAGTTAGATATTGAAAACAGAACTTTTACAAAAATAACAGGTGACGCCCAACGTTTACAGCGCCGGATGATTAATAAAACAGCGCTTAGAGAAGCGCTTATTAATGCCATGGTGCATAATGATTATTCAAGGGAAGTTACACCTGTCGTTGAAATATTTTCAGATCGCCTAACAATAACATCTTATGGAGGTCTTATAGAAGGTCTTTCAGAAGAAGAGTTTTTTAATGGACGGTCAATGCCGCGTAATCGTGAGCTAATGCGAATTTTTAAAGATCTTGATCTGGTTGAACATCTCGGGTCCGGTATGCATAGAATATTAAAGGTGTATAGCAGGAATATTTTTAAACTGAGTGAACATTTTTTTGAAGTTGTTTTTTCTTTTGAGGAGGAGTATTTAAAGCAGGTTGTAGAACAAGATACCGCACAAGTCGCAGGACAAGTCGCAGGACAAGTCGCAGGACAAGATACCATGGAAATCACTATGGAAGTCCAAAAATTAATTATTGTTTGCCATGGAGAAAAAACCAGGAATGAATTAATGATTAAATTAGGATTAAAAGGGCGAGATAACTTTGGAAAGCTCTATTTACAACCGGCCCTGAAAGAGAATATTATTGAAATGACGATTCCTGATAAACCCAATAGCCGTTTGCAGAAGTATCGGTTGGCTAAAAAAGGTTTAGAGGCTCAAAGTAATTTGAAGGGGTTGGATAATGAGTAATTGGAAAACCTACACGCTAGGTAAGTTAGTAAAGTCTGGAGGAGGAAAAATACACACGGGGCCATTTGGTAGCCAGCTTCATGCTTCTGATTATGTCCAGTCCGGCATTCCCTGTATCATGCCAGCAAACATGAAGGAAAATCGTGTGGATTTGTCTGGGATATCTTTCATCTCAGAACAAGATGCTGCAAGGTTGTCTAAGTACCTAGTTAAGGGTGGCGATATTGTTTATAGTCGTCGGGGCGATGTTACTCTTAAAGCGTTAATAAAGGATGAAGAAGAAGGTTTTTTTTGTGGAACGGGATGTTTGTTACTTCGTCCAGGTAGCGAAATAGATCCAGAGTTCCTCACATATTATTTGAGCACCGATTCAATTAAGCATTGGATTGTGAAACAGGCTGTTGGAGCAACAATGCCAAACCTGAATACAGGTATTTTTTCGAGCATTCCTTTTACCGCTCCTACAAAAAAAGAACAACAAAAACTAGCAGCGGTAATTTCTTCCATCAATCAAAAAATCGAACTCAACAACAAAATCAATGCAGAGTTGGAAGCCATGGCCAAGCTTATCTATGATTATTGGTTTGTTCAATTCGATTTCCCCGACGCCAACGGAAAACCCTACAAATCCTCCGGCGGCAAAATGGCCTACAACAAAGCCCTAAAAAGAGAGATCCCCGAAGGCTGGGAGGCAGTTCCATTAGACTACTTAGTCAACGTTATCACAGGAAATGTATCTCCAAAAGATATGGACCCGAATACACCATACATTGGGCTAGAGCATATTCCTAGAAAGACAATTGTATTATCCGAATGGGAAACAGCTAAAAAGGTTAATAGCGATAAATGTGTTTTTAAAAAATATGACATTCTCTTTGGTAAAATCCGGCCTTATTTTCATAAGGTTGGGATTACATTTGTGAATGGGATAACTTCAACAGATACCATTGTATTAAGGCCAAAAAAGGAAGAATTTTTCGGATTGGCAATACAGACAGTATTTACTGATATATTTATTGAAACCGCAACACAGACTTCAACAGGAACTAAGATGCCTAGAGCAAATTGGACTGTCCTAAAAAATTATAAAGTTGCTATTCCATCTTCCCAGTTATTAAACAAATACCAGTCAATTATTGATGGTGTTTTTTCCAGAATCGAATCGTCTGTTTATCAAAACAAAAAACTTTCAACTCTAAGAGATTGGCTATTACCCCTGTTAATGAATGGGCAAGTCACAGTCAAAGAAACAGAAGAAAAATTTAGACAAGAATAACAAACCTTCATATTTTTAACAGCTTTGTCTAACAATATGACAAGGAAAACAATGGATAGCGTTTGATGCGAACAAAAGTGAACAGGATAAAGAAGGGGCTTTTGGTGTAATGGACATACAAAAAATGCATTTTTATAAGAGTGCCCTTAAAAAAATGATGCCTCAATCTGATATTGGACAATATGATCCTCCGAAAAGGGATACGTTTAAATACGATCAGATAGGATTACCTCTGCTGTACGCCAAATTCCTTGTTACCGCAAAACCCAGGCTGGCTCTTCTGGATGAGGCATTGGTAATCGAATTAGTGGCGGGTAAGAAAGGCTGGAAAGATTTTGATGGTAATGAACATCGTATCCAAAAGCCTGTAAAATATTCTGATCTCAAAAATAGACACTTTGTCCATTACGATTTAGGCCTCTTCAGCCCTGGAATTATACCCGAGAACTTAAAAACTTCTGATGATAAAACTCGTGAATTGTTTGACGCCGTATCATGGCTTATTGAAATCAATAACAAGGGGCTTTACAATGAAATGGTTCTCTTGGAATCAGTTGCTGCAAAAATTTATCAGGAGCATTTAGCGCTTTTCCCGCAAACCGGGAGCCTTGATTCGCTTGAATGGCTTATCCCAACAAACTCAAATTATATAATAAAATTCGAACACAATGCTGAAATCAAAAAAATTTCCGGAGCATTCTGGCATATAAAGATGGAACTGGAGAATCCACCCAAAGAAATAATCCATGACTGGTTAATTTGGTACAACATTGCGTATCCGTATTCTTTACTTCGCATCCCTGAGTTTTATAATAATCAAGAGGAAACGGATTTTTTTGGGAGTGTTTTAGATGTGATCTTGGAAGACGAGGAACTGAAGGAAAATTGGGATGTAGAGGCGCAGAAACATATTATTCTTAATAATCCCAATGGTCATGCACCAGTTGGTGTTTATCCTGCAGAAAATTCGTTTTCCGCATACAGATGGTGGCGAGATTTTAATCCCAGCTATGATCTTCAGTACAACATTAGTAAATTGATTTGGATGATTGTGAAGGCTGAGATATGCGGGAACAATGCTTTTCCCCATACCCAAAGACTGCTTGAAGCAATCCCATCTCATCCACGTATCGGATTCTGTCTTTTTGTTTGGTTTAGTTGGACAAATACTGAAGAATGGCAAATCGAACTATTATCAATGCGTGATACTGCTGCTATTGCTTTAATCAACTTAAGCGATTCTCCTATAGAATTAGCACGGTCGGCATTTGATGAAAAAGAAAATAAACAAAATGAAAAATGGCGTGAAAGTGTCTGGGATACTGCCCTGGAAATGTTCTTTCTTCATTTTCAGGATATAAACCAGGAAAACAAAGAAGAGTACACTGATCATTTGTCGGAAATTCTTCTCTATTTTTTCGGGAAATATGCAGAGAGTCATGCGCATCAGCTTGAACACTTTGCTCGAAGCAGATACTTGCAGGAACAGGCATTCTTAAAAAAAAATGAACAAATTACGATCAGGGTTTCTTCTAAAGACCTCAACCGAAGTCTTTTACAATTCATTAGTGAAAATCTGACAGCAAAATTCATAGACGCTCTTAATTCTCAGTCAGGCAATGCCGATTTCGCTTTGAAAGAGATTCTTCTGCTTGAATGGTTGTTTTTTCAACAAGAGAAATATTCGACTGATATTGAGAAAGAATACTCTGAAATGGCAATGGAACTGTCAGTAAGAATTGTGGAAGCAGTATTAGATTACTACAAAGGTTTTTTAACAAAGAAACCTCAAAATACCAGCTACCAGTCGGATATCATTTCCATTTTTCGTAAGATCAATTGGGCTATATTTATTACTCAAGCTCAAAATCAAGAATTGATCAATAAGGTTTTGGATGCCATTAGTGATGACATGTTTATAAAACTTGATTCCGATGAATATGATAAAAACCAACAAGCGCAATTGCGAATACGTATGCATTTGAACTTTCTGATTCTTCTGATTCAGGATGATTCTCTTGACTCGTTACTCAAGAAAAGAGCGGAAGTACATCTGATCGAACTTTGCCAGCTCATTTTTCTTAAGGAAAGAGTAAGAAAGGTATTGGCTTCCGATTTTCTTCAAATAAAACTTGAAATCAGACATTTAGCAGAGTCGTTGGCAAGCATGTCAGAAGAAGTGAGAGAAGCTATCATTGATCTGATATGCGAATCTGAGTTGGAATTTATTGTTGAATTACTGGACGTCAACCAAGTTGAGTCTGTTGAAAAAAGGCTCATCGAAACGATTAAGAATAAATCCAAAGATCCAATGTCAAATATCTCATTTGGCACGCTTCAAACAATTGCTGTTCATGCAGCTAATAATGGGATGATTGATTTGGCAAAGCAGCTTGTCGATGAAAATATCAGTAAAAATGAATACCATAGGGAAAACTGGCAATGGATTCAGTTTCAAATAGAAATAGAAAACATATCTCAAGATCAAAACTTATCAGCAGATGACAAAGAGAGAGAAATCAGAACCATAGAAAACCCTTTTAAAAATGATTCAATGAGAGGTTCTCCGAAGTATAAAGAATATCAGCAGTACGAAAACTCCAGGAGAAACCATATTGCATTTTCTTATCTGAAAGAAAATCCCGAAAAAACGGCAAGGTACTTTGAAGGTATCTGCCAGGACTTTCCGGATAATCTTAAATCAGCCGGTTTGCGAACATTGGCATATTTAACCTGGTATGAAAAAAATCCTCCCGTCAACAGACAAGCGGCTTATCGCCGAATTCTTCGTTCGTGGGAAGAAGTAAAGAACAAAGAGGTCAATAGAGGTTTAATACCGGATGACATTCAGATTAGAAATATCCTTGAAATTTATTTCCAGTTAGAAGACTGGGGTAATTTCGATTTTCAATGGGAACAGCTTTCCAAAAACCAACAGCATTCTGAAATTCTGTTTTCCGCAAAATTCCAGCAACTGGTTAAGCAAAATAGAACCGCCGAGGCGCTGGCCTTCCTGAACGAGGTTTCACGTACTCATCAACTAAAATTTGATGATACTTCTGCATTATCAAAAAAAATAGAAGAATACAAAAAGGAAGCACATGGAGAAGCCAGAAAGAGGGAGCCATTTATTTACAGTGATTATAATCGAATAACCATGAATACAACAACTTTAGTTGATGAATTTCAAGGCTTAGGCAATCTCCCAGATTCCGAATTATTAAGTATTGTTGCACCTTCAAGTAAAGATCTTGGTTATTTTATGCTGGATTATGTTCTTATCTGTTTAAAAACACTACAGTCACGGATTGCATCAATCAAAAAACTACTTACACCTAATATTGAATATTTGAAATCAATCGTGGATAGCTCTGAGGAAATCAATCTTCTTACAGAACTCGATTCTATTTTAAAAAACAATCGCAAGTTAAATGAAAATACCTTGAATGACCTATTGGCGGACTTATTGGAAAGGAATTTTTCTTACTTGAAATTTTCAGTTCAAAGAGAATCTCCTGCCGGATACTCAGGTGAAGGGAAGAACCCTGGTGAACTTGATATCGTAATCAAAAAGCCAAGTGGAGAAACGATAGCTATTCTCGAAGGCATCAAATATAAAGATGGGAACGAATCTGCAATTACTGAAACCACAAAAAAAGACATAAATAAACATTTGGATAGATTTCGGAATCATAACCTGAGCGGCGTTGACTTTCTCTTCCTGGTTAATTATTGCCAAACAAATGATCTTGAAAGAGTAAGGGTGGAGTATGAGAACTTTATCCAAGAGACAGATATAAAAGGGTACCAAAAATCGGGTAAAGCAAATTTAGAAAAAAGAAGAACTCCTGAAAGTTTCATTTACAAACAGTCCCTGCGAAAAGGGGGTGCAAACGTTACACTTTACCATATCGTGGCAACTATTCAAGAAATTGCACCGAGTAAAAAAGAGAGTAAAGGAGCAGGTCAATAATGCATCAGAACAAATTGCATATTAATATGATTAGAAAAATCAAAGATTATACTAGGCTGAAAATGGACAAGTTCAAAGATAATAGACTTTCTTTGTATGGACTTGTGACAAAAGAGAAGAAAACAGACAGTGATTTGAGAAGAATACTCGACCAAAAAAGGGAGCCACTCTGGATACCTTCAAAGCGATCATTCTTCATCATTGCTGGTGTTATTGGGGTTTTTGTTTTTCTGACCAATTATTCAGCCATTTGGAACCATATTTGGGATTATATTGTGGTCCCAATTTATCAATTTACATATAGCTATTTTGGAACTTACATTTTCTTTCAAACACTAATCTCCTTTCTGAAAGATTTTTTTGCTCTGGTATCTCCTTTAACAAATGAAGGCTTATTTAAAAACATCGTCTCAATTCATGCCGGTATTGGGGCAGTACTGATTGGATTAGCATTTTTTGTTGCACAAAGTCTGATCGATAAGAATGATCCTGATAAGGGAAGGGTCCTTCTTTATAAGAGTAATTTTTTTCCTCTCCTCACTGCGGAAATCCTTGCCTTTCTGGTCTTCATAACAGGAAAAGAAAACATCTTTGCAGCCCTAGCGGTTGTGGCTATAGGGCTTTTTACAATCCAATCTCTTGGAAAAACCATACGCATCTTGATAAAAGATCATGAGATGGAAAAAGCAAAAACAAAAATGTTTTTTGATATTTTGAAGAATAACTTCATAAAGATGTTGGATTTCGAGACTACAAAACGTTTTGGTGATAATATACTGTTTGGTGAAAGAGGAGAAAAAATTGGCACGCTTAGTAACGGATTCTTAGAGTTAAGCCCTATTGGAGCATACCCCAAAGATAATTACATAGAAATAAAATCAGGCAAAAATGGTTTGATTACTGATATTTCATTTAAAAAAATTGAATCACTGATACAGGTTGTAAAAGATATTGAACGTAAGAATCGGAGTATTGAAATAGATATCGATAGCTCTGATCAAGCATCCCAACAAGGTACCAATACTAGATTAAGCGATAACCCATATATCTATCTAATACCTAGGTTCTATGAACCCGTTTCTCAGAATACAAATTTGTTAGAACTAAGCAAGGATATTTTCCCCGAAAATAAGACAGAAATTGATAGTGATGTAGCAAAAATCAGGAACCTTGTAGATGAAATATTCGAAATTGAAAAAGATCCAGAAATAACCCAAGAGTCACGGCTTGAGATATCTAAAATAAAGGACAGGTGCTTCAAAGCTATCAAGGAAGAACAAACAGGTGAACTATCCAAGATTTCTAAATTTTACGTCGATTTGGTAAAAGAGTTCATTGATTTTTTAGATTTATACGGAGGAGGGTTTTCATCTATTCAGGCTGAACAAGAAAGTAGTTCAATATTTAATCGGCTAAAACCAATCGAATGGATAGCAAGAGATATTAGAGAGATATTCGAAATTGCTATGCAATCAAATAATAGAGATCTTATTAGGCTCATTGCTTACTTACCTATCAGTCTCGCACATACTGCACTTGCAAATGGCGAACATCTTGTTTTCCAAAAATTCATATACTTCCCACAATTGTTATATTCATATGGATATGAGAAGAAATCCAAAAATAAAGATCTATCGGAATTCATGATAGACAGAGCCTGGCGATATTTAGATGAATTGGCAAACTATCATTTGAAACCATTAATTCGAAAAAACAATCTAGAAAAAGGAGATATTGTAGGTTTTGCAAAACATTTGCTTTTAGTTTACCAAGCTCTAATTAAAGCAAGTTTTGACAATGGAGATTACAAGAATTTTTGCACCTATCTGACAAAATCATTAGCTCTATTTAGGCGTTTTTCCGAGTATTCATATAAGCCATCAGACACACACGATCAATTAGTAAAACTGAAACAGGAAGTGCATTTTGGAATTGCTAGTTGGATCTTTTATAAGTTTGAAAACAGTAAAACAGACAATGACTTAGAAAGATTTTATATTAAGGCAAAATCAGTTATTCCGACCGATATTATCGGAATAACCGAAGTCTTTTTAAGAATACACACATTTGATGCTGATGATTTTTGGGGATGGCATTGGTGGGAATCAAATGAGAAAAGCAAAGATGATGGGGAAGTTTATAGTATCGATATTATTAGTAAAACTGAAAAGCTCTATGCAGTACTTGCTTTAAACTCTTTGGAGGCAATAACAGAAGGCGATATTGAAGGAATCATTTTGCCCTATAATCGGGAATTTGCCTCGCTTGCAGATGGAAGTAGAAGCCTTATAAAAACTCTTGAAGAAATTCAAGAAAATCCTGAATATTGGAGCTTTGTAATAAATGAACAAGCGGTTAAAAAAATAGATAAATTCAGACTGCTTCTAAAAAAAGTAGTCGAGGCACAGGATGTAGAAGATCGAGAGAGAATTAGAGCTATAGACATATCACCTGAAAAGGTGAGGGAATTTAAGGAAAATGTGTTAGAGGATTTCTATAATACCGCCAGCATCAGAAGCATTTTTTATCATTATAAGCTTTTTCAGGATAAAACAACTGAAGAGTGCCCCGGAGATTTAGAAAGACTTGGAATCAGTCAAATATTTGATAAGGAACCTTTTTTCCCTGATTCTGTCGAAAAACATATCCACTATGTAGGATTTGATGGCGGGTTTGACTATGGAAGGGCAATTATTAATGGGGAAAACAGACGTTTTTTCGAACTATTATCCTGTCAATTGAAGACAATAAATGCATCTGATTTTGAAAACACAATTGAAGAAAAAATTGGAACTTCAACAGCAATTGTCTTTTGTATTAATGAAAATCCAATGACCTTTTTTGGTCCTGATAGTGAGGTAAACAACTACAACTATACTCCAGAGTGGAATTTAAAATCTGAACCTGACTTCCCGAAGCCATTCTGTGGTTTCTTTCAGATAGGAAAAAGTGATATCCCTGTATTTCAGTTTTACACTAGGGAAACCAAGTCAATGCTAATTGCTTTTGATACAAAGAAACTCGGAAAAATTATTCAGTATAACCCGCTTGAAAAAAACTCCAAAAAACATTTGAAAGAGGATATTTTTTCTATGGAAATTAGTGATTTTGGTGTGGATTCAGACTTGTTGAACAAGTATTTGGATAATCCACCTGACTGGCTTAAAGAAAAAGGTGACCAGGAAAAACAAGAAGAACATTTGAGGGAGAGAGTTGTGATAAGTATTTTTGAGAAATTTGAAATTCAGTTGGACGATAAGATCAATGGATTCAAAATAGACATTGAGCAATGAATGAAATCCGGTGACAGTATACCGGTTTATCAATTCTCAAAATGGAGGGAGGAGTGGCGCGGATGGAGACAAATAAACACGAAGCAGGTTTGGAAAAACTTGTCGGATTATTTGATCTGACCCAAAGTGAATTACAGAGTCAGGGCGCGCCTCCCTAATCTCCTATCCGGTGAAATTCGAATCCCGGAAGCGGAGAAAAAAATGGAAAATGTAGAGTGATGAATGTAAAAAGTATGGCGTTGAATTAGAAATCTCCCAGGAGTATTAAAACCGATTAAAAGCAATTAAAAAGCATGGATAACAACTCAGAAATACTGATTTACAAAAACCAGGACGGGGAGATTAACATTGACGTCCGACTAGAGGGCGACACCGTCTGGTTGACGCAGGCTCATATGGCAGAGCTGTTTGGGAAAAGTCGATCGACCATTACTGAGCATATCAGCAATATTTTTAAAGAAGGCGAACTGGATAAAAATATGGTATGTCGGGAT
>Ga0307989_1000279_pt1 | contig 35530 bp, 28 predicted proteins | sample EllFjometagen185_FD_203164 | JGI IMG/M metagenome (GOLD analysis project Ga0307989, IMG submission 203164) | Marine microbial communities from Ellis Fjord, Antarctic Ocean - #185 | ecosystem: Environmental > Aquatic > Marine > Unclassified | place: Southern Ocean | collected 2014-10-08 | reverse complement strand
AGTTCGGTACGAACGAGTTTGGCGTTTTTTCGCGAAGCGAACATAGAAACTCTTTTAATTCTTATGCTAAGATTCAGGGATTCCATTTCAGTGAATGCTCTGCAAAAACCTAACCGGACATTACTGATATGTACTCAACTATTTGTGGATTTATCACTATCGTACGCCAAACTATAATTTCCCGTCAACTTAACGGAAATTTTTGACATCATATTTTTCTATTTTAATTGGACATAATATATGGATCTAAAAAAGGGGCTTTTCCTGTTGGTTACTGTTCTCTTAATTTGATAAACTCTCTTAAGGATTACGTTGATTGAAGAGTTAAATATCTAAAAAAACAGGTATAAGGGCTAATTGGAGTAACGGTAAGTATTTGAGTTTTAGGTAGGTTAATCAAGGGCGTCCCCTTATAACTCCAGATTCATGTTGATTCTGGCGTCATATCCAGCTAAGAATTAAGTATATCAGTGCTTTTAAATAGGACTGAAACATAAAAGGTATAAATATTGATTAAAAAAGGTTCTTATGACAAAAACGATCCGCTTTGGTATGTCCATTGATGAAAGATTACTTTCGCGATTTGATGATTTAATTTCTGATAAGGGATACGCAAATCGGTCTGAGGCAATACGGGATTTAATTCGTAACACTTTGGTTAATGACCAATGGGAAAACAATGATGAAGATACCATCGGTACAGTGACATTAGTGTATGATCACCATATTCGAGAGCTTTCAGACAAACTCATCGATCACCAACACACTCACTATAAACATATTATCTCGTCAATGCATGTCCATATGGACCATGATCATTGCTTGGAGGTTGTTGTACTCAAGGGTAAACCCTCTGAAATCAAGAAAATATCTGATACGTTGATTGGAGCCAAAGGGGTGAAGCATGGAAAACTGGTTGCTACCACTGCAGGAAAAGAGGTCTATTGAGGCATATGAATAAAACTAAATGGTTAAGAGACTGGTTCGGAGCTCTTTTAATTGCTTTGATTATTGCGATGATATTTAGAACCTGGCTATTTGCACCCTATCGTATTCCTACAGGATCAATGATTCACACCATAGAAATTGGTGATCAATTATTCGTCAATCAGCATGCTTATGGTTTTAAAATTCCATTCAGTGGAACCGTTCTATTTCTATCGGCTGTTAAACGGGGAGATATAATTGTTTTTCCATATCCTCTAAATCCGGAAATTGATTTTATAAAAAGAGTGGTAGGGATAGAGGGAGATAAAATTGAACTCTCTGGCGAAAAAGTCTATATCAATGGTGAACTAGAGGTGGCTGAATATCTTTTTTATGATCCGGAAGCCGTTGTTATTCCCGAAAATAGAACAATTATCGTTCCCCCGGGGAAACTCTGGGTGATGGGGGATAATCGAAGAAATTCAAGTGATAGCCGTGTCTGGGGATTTGTAAATGAAAAAAACGTTGAAGGAAAAGGTACGATTATCTATTGGTCACATGATCCATCACATAACTTTTTCACCGGTTATCGGTTTGACCGTATTGCAACTTTCTTACATTAGCAGATCAAACAGGTGCTTTTGGCCAAGTTATTGAATGTCTGAATAAATTAGTCAAATAATTTGTATAAATTCTGTTTTATTCAAACATCATTTTTTTGCCAATGAGACAAACCTTTTTAACAGCTCACATCTTCCCTTGCTATTTTATCCTGGCTTGTATTTTATGGGCAGGAATATTACCAGTATCTGTATTACAATCTCAGGTGTATGTTGACGATAATGCTGTATACGTGGATGCTCCCTCTATTAATAATCAAAATGGTCCCAATGGGAATGAGCCCGTTCAAAAATCATCAAAAAAATACTATGAACAGTTGAGTATGGGACAATTCAATTATGGATATATTGAATCTGTCTATTCCCAGTTTAGCGGGAATTCAATTTTTGAAGGAGGAAATTCACCGACAGCACTGTTTACAAATATTACATGGAACCATATTATTCCTTTGGAATTTAAATATATTCCGGGTATATCTGTGGGGGGTGATTTTCTTCATTTTAATTCCAATTCAGAATCTGTTTATAATGGTAGTGATGATGTCGTAACCGGTCCGTCAATTGATATGCTTCTTTATATGTCGAGTTTCATGGTAAAAGCCTTTTTTATGGATCCCTTTGACGAATTTTTACAACCCTATTTTTCCGTTGGATGGGGGATTATATTCGGTGAATTTGATTCCACCAAAGTTGGAGGTGATAAGTCGTCCAGCAGTTTTACTGGTGGCATTACTCATCGAAGTATTGGTATTCAGATTAAACTGTCAGACCAGGCTGGAATGATCATGGAAACTCGAACGCAAACAGCCAGAGCAAGGACTTCTAATGATCCTTTTAATCAATCTTCAGGCTCAACAGTAGATCTGGTTTTTGATGGTATCATGATTGGGCTTTCAGGGTTTTACCGGTTTTAGATTACTGATGAAATACAGTTTTTACTGAAGAGACCAAAATCGAATGAATTAAAATTTCCCGGTAACCATTCAGTAAACACCATATCTTTAGTACTCTGTTATTTTTATTGGATAGTTCCCTTTTCCATAACCATTCTAATCAATGGTTATAATTCCATAAGTGTTTCATTTCATTTTTTTCAATCATGTTTTTTATACTTTCCAAGATTATAACGTTTCTAATAGATCCTCTTTTCCTCTTTCTCTGTTTCTGCTTTTTTTGTCTGATTAAAGCCAGGTTTCATTTTCGTAGCCGAATACTCGCATTTTTCATTTTTGGTATCATCTACCTGATGACAACCCCATTCATTGCGAATTATGCGTTAAGCAGTTTGGAGACAATTACTGGATCGACTCAAAAACCAGTTAAATATGATACGGTAATTGTGCTGAGTGGCATGCTGAATAGTGCACTCAGTAATGGTGAACATTTGGAATTTTCAGGAGCTGCTGACCGGATTATCAGAGCTATGGAGCTGGTAAAAGATCAACATGCCAAAACCATGATCATATCCGGTGGAGATGGTTCGTTAACAGGAGAATTCCAATCAGAAGCACAACTGCTAAGTCAGTTTGTTCAAAAATGGGGTGTTAAAGCAGATCAGATCATTGTGGATGCCGATTCAAAAAATACCTATGAAAATGCCCTTTTTTCCAAGGAGAAGGTGGAGAAACATCATTTCAAGAAGATCTTACTGATCACATCAGCCTTTCATATGTACCGAGCACAGGGTTGTTTTAAAAGTGTGGATTTGGAAGTAGATGTTCTTCCAGTAGATTTTTATGCAACAAAGCAGATTGGTGACTTTCGTGATTTCCTTCCCTCTAGTTCAGCACTGTCCAAAATGAATGTTGTTATTCATGAGACTGTTGGAATTATTGTTTATGCTTTGACCGGTCGAATAACAGTATCTTGATTCAATTTGTAGCTTCCCTCATCATACAGCTGGAACTTAATCTTCTACTCTTCGTATCTATTTAGCACATTACCCAGTATCAAGAACTGAACTATTACTACTCTTTATTGTCTGAATTTGTATCAAATTCATCCCACAGAGAGGATTGGCCAGTGGATTGATCACCATCTTCGGCAAAAGGATCATCCTCCATCGTCTCTTCTACCAGGGGTTCTAATGGGGCCGAAACCAAAGTCTCTTCCAGCATATCAGTAATTGATGAATCAAATGATGGTTTTGAGAGGTGCATCTTTGCTGAAGTAAGCTCATTAGAACCATCCTGGAAACCGGATCCGCTATTGTCTCCGTTTGATTTTTGATTAACGCCACCCATGGATTCGTCATCAAAGGGCAGTGGCGTTATTGCCAATACATCTTTTGCCGCAGGCGAATTGTAAATCGTAAGTTTCGTGCTGATCTGGTGCTGAAATGACCCGGAAGTTTTATCCATCATTACAGATGTCACCAGGATCTCTTCCTTTTTGGCACATGAACAAAGAAATTCTGCGACACTGGATGCGCGTCCGATAATGGTATAACTGTTTTGAATCCCACTAAAAATTCCAGCAACGCCTTCTGTTGAATGAAGTCCAACGCCGAAATCTGCTAGTTCGCGATTTAGTACTTTTCGCTCTCTATTGATCACTTGCCATTGCTGGTTTATTTTTAATGCGGTTCTAATGGAATTATCGATGCTATTGATTCCTTCAAAAAAGGCAAAAACCTTATTGCCCAGAACTTTGACAATTTGACCCCCATATTCCTGTACAGCAACTTCTAAGGGAGCGACAAATTCAGAAAGATAGTCGTTGATCTGTTCGGGAGTATCTACTTCGATTCGTTGTTGAATTCGGGGAATTCTTGCACATAAACAAGTGATTTCAGTTTTCCGGATAGATTGTTCTTTAGGTACGGATTGAATATTATCTCCAACCTGTTTGCTGTTTTCGATTATTTTGTCCTGGAATCCCTTTTTTAAGCTGGCAGCCATTTTGTTGAATGCATTATACATCAATCCAATCTCACCTTGCCCACCCTTTAATGTGAAAGCAAAGTTATGTCTGCTGATTTGATTGAAAGCATCGATCAATTTTTTGTTTGCTCTGGATAATGGCAGGAAAAGTAGCCAGACCAGTAATAGTGAGCAAATCAATACAACAAATCCAACCATAAAAAGATACTCACGTGTTTTGTTGAGAATTCGGTTATAGTCAAACAGGATTTGGGTAATGGCTACCTTTTTTGCTTCCCCATCGTCATCAATGACGATATTCCTTAAAAACTGGATAACAGGCAATGAACGCTTATTGACTTCATAGTTAAGTATCTCTGACGCGGTACCTGAACGGGTATTGGATTTCAGCTTTTTCAACAGACTCTTACCCACTTTCTTGTTCTTAAACTCTTTTGTAGTGGAAGCGTAGTAAATTCCACTGGGTAATAGAATTACTGAAATTTTTAATAATCCTGAATCAAGTTCCCCTGATTCATAAATAGCTCTATCCAAGGCTTTGCTTATAATTTCCTGGTCTCTGCCATAAAAACTCTTAATGGCTAATTCAGAAACCACAATAGATGTGGTATTCGCAATTCCTTTAATTTGTTTTACATTGGACTCTGCAATCTTATGCAGGAAAAAAAAGTTTAAAATTGCAACAGCGCTGACAATAATAAACCCGACAATCAGAGTTACTTTGAAGAATAGTCGCAGATTAAAAGACTGTCCCTCTGAATGGGTAATCTCACTATCAATCATGGTTCTCCCACTTTTTATTTTTGGTTATAAAATTACACTGAATATCAACGATTGTAAGATGGATTTTCCGTCTGAAATTATTTGTGATAGTACAAACGTTGTTACTCTTTTTTTATTTAATATTTGCGATTGATAATATGGGTGCGATATTGTCTTTCTTTCATGCATCCATGTATACAACCCGCATCATTTCGTCAATTGTTGTCTGTCCATTGATGACTTTTTTCCCGCAATCCATTTTCAATGACTGCATCCCTGCATCTCTGGCGATCTGTTTAATTTCAGTTAAATCCGTTGATTGATTTACCATTTTTCTAAGATCTTCATTCATGATGAGTAGTTCATATATGCCCACTCTTCCACGGTATCCTGTTCCCATACAAGTATCACACCCTTTTCCCTTCCATAGGTGACCGGAATACGCATCTTTCTCAATTATTTGCTGAAAATCCAGGGCTACCAGTTCATTCCAACTCACCTCATAGGATTCTTTACAATTTTCGCAGATTTTTCTGACCAATCTTTGCGCCAAAATGGCGGAGACTGTACTTGTGACCAGATAAGGTTCAATTCCCATATCAATCAGTCGAATAACCGTTGCTGCGGCTTCATTGGTATGAATGGTACTTAATACCAGGTGACCGGTCAGGGATGCCTGAATGGCAATTTGTGCTGTTTCCGTATCCCGCATCTCACCAATCATTATGATATCAGGGTCTTGACGGAGCATAGCCCTGAGGCCAATAGCGAAGGTAACACCCGTTTTTTCATTGACTTGCATCTGGCCATAATCATTAATTCGATATTCAACAGGGTCTTCAATGGTAACAATGTTTTTTTCCTTTGCATTCAGACTGTTGAGTGCTGAATAAAGTGTTGTTGTTTTTCCAGAGCCGGTAGGTCCTGATACCAGAATAATTCCATGAGGTTGATGGGCCAGTGTCTCAACCTTGTTTGCCAATTCCGGATTCATTCCCAATTGTTCGAGCGGGATGATTCCCTGGCTCTGGTTTAGTAGTCTGAGAACAGCCTGTTCACCATGTACTGTTGGGATGATGGAAACACGGATATCAACTTTTTTCCCGGCGTGCACAATCATTGTCCTTCCGTCCTGTGGCTGACTTTTAGTTGAAATATCAAGACCGGACATCACTTTAACCCGATTTACCAGTGGAATATGGACCTGTTTTGGAACGGTTGTAATTTGGTGCAGTACACCATCAATTCGATATCTGACCGTAGTTTCTTTGGTAGATGGATCGATGTGGATATCTGAGCTGTTGTCCCTTACCGATTGAACGATGATAGAATTCATCAATTTCTTAATCGGTTCTTCGTCTTCTACATCAAGCAAATCCTCAGTCTCGTCCGAAGAAAGATGATCAAGGTAGGCAAAATCTTCGTCATCTTCCAGAATCTCTGCCGCTTCCTCAGCCGAACCGGTTCCCCTGTCAAAAGATTGATTGATTCTATCCAGAATTACTTCTTCAGCTGTCAGTACCATTGAATAGGAGGCAAAACCTAAAGCACTTGCCGCTTCAGTATATGCCCGGTCAGGCCAGGGTTCTAAAACAGCAAAAATCAGCTTATCCGAAGATATTTCATAGGGATAAAAAAGATATTTTTTAGCGAAACGGATGGGAACAGCTTGAGTGAATATCTCCAGCCATTCATTGGTTAAGGATGGTAGTTGTTCAACAAATTCAATATCTAAAATCTGGCTGACAGCTATTTGAAAAGACTTGTCTTTAATTAAACCTGATTTATTCAACTGTTCACGAAAAGAGGTCTGTTTTTGAATGGAAGATTCCCATTGTTCTAATAACAGTTCGTTAGCTACCCCGCAAGACTCTGCTAGAAGGTCGATCAGCTTTTCCTGAATTGTAGATAAAGTGATTTCCGACATATTTTAGGTATATTACTTGCTCACTTTTATGGAATGATTATGAATGTGTTTCCGCCTTTGCCTTCTGATTCTTTTTTGTAATAATGATTTACTGAGTTTGTTTCTTTGAAACTCTATCAGTTGAGAAAGCGTCTCAACTTTCTTACCCTTTTTTAACATTTCCAAAAATTTATCCAAGAAGAATTTAGTGGCTAAAACATCCGGCATTGCTCGATGTCTGTGCTCCATGGGGTAATCATAGTGTTTGGATAAACCACTTACACCACATGCCTTTACATTCGGCAATAATTTCCTGGCAATTCGGTAGGTACAAATTTCAAGATGTGGCTCAAGCGACTCCAGTTTAATCCGTTTTACTTCAGAACAGATAAAGGCAAAATCAAACACGGAGTTATGAGCGACAAAAACACCACTTTTAGCAAATTCAAGATATTTGGGTAAAACCTCTTCAATCAACGGTGCACCGCAGACGGTTTCATTGGAAATACTAGTTAAACGAGCGATCTGACCAGAGATATTTTTTTCCGGATTGACCAGGAATTCAAATGTATCCAGAACTTTACCATTACAGACCTTAATAGCTGCTATTTCTATAATTCGGTCCTTTCCTCGAATCGATCCTGTGGTCTCAATATCCGTAATAATAAACTCTACATTTTCAATGGGTTTATCGCTTAGCAGATCGTCTAAGGGTACACATTTCCACCGATTATTTGAACAATCGATAAAACGTTCATCTTCAGCAAGGATACCTCTGACATCCTTAGCATCGTAAGAACCACTATATTTTAGTGCTTGACTGATATGCTTTTCATTGACAGCTTCATCAAATTGGAAAAGAAGTTGAAAAACGTCGTTACTCAAATTCATATCTAATTACAAATCCATTTAGTACTTTAACCATAGATTTTCATGATAAACTCAGACAATCTCTGAATTTATTGGATCTTCTGAAGTAGAAGATTTTGAATCCTATGAGTTTAATTTTTTTTCTATACTCTTTATATCCTAAGTCCGACAATTCATAAATGATTAATATCGTTTCTTCTGACTTTTTGCCTGGCTAAACATATTTTAATATAAAAATAACTGTTCACAGGTTCAATGTTCAAAGTTGTTTTTATAAATTTTTTCAATAATGTCTGGTCAGGTTAATGCAACAGCTGAAAGGGGATCCCTGAATCGTGCGCTCGATCTCTTTCTAAACGGTTTTAATTACAGACAAACTCAGCGACAAATTTGAATGTTGGAATATCCAGTGTCGAATTTGTCTTTCAATACCATAAATGATAGAATTCTCATCTAAAATCGACAACAGTTTCAATTCATTCTAAGCATCCAGGTGTACCGGAGTTTATGACAGGTCATGTTTTGTTGCTAAATCCGATTTAACCAGAAAAAATTATGCTTATTCATCCTGCCAGACGAAGGATCTGATACAGCTAATCAAAAACAAAAAATATTTTATCGAACCAACGAGTGAAATAAAAAATGCATTTTCAATATATTAGCCGTTTTTTCAGTTCCCGATTACTGCTTCCCAGCCTTCTGTTTTTTGGTCTAAATTTTACATATTCATACAGGTTTCATCAAGTAAACAGTTTTAAGTTATTTGTTTTTCTAATTGGCATAACAATAATTGCATGCCGTAATATTCCTTTTCTCCCATCGGTCGTTGAAGATAAGATCCCCTGGAAAACATGGGGAATATTATTTATCCCCGTTATAGCTACATTCCCAGGATATTTTTATTTTGGAGGAAGCTATAATTATAATTTCAGATATGAATTGGTGACCAATCTGTTGTTAATCGCCTGGGTTGTTTTTTTATACCGAGGGACCCGGAAGGAATCTGATTTGACTTTTTTCCTTAAAATAATCGGGCTGACGGTTATATATGTAAGTGTTTGGGCGCTGTTGGAAAAATTTGGTTATGATCCACTAAACCCAAGTCACCGGATAGTTAAAATGGTCAAGTCAACCTTTGGTCATCGAAACTATTTTTCCGGTTTTTTGATTATTCTGTTGCCTCTGCTGCTTGTGTTGTCAATTCCGGACAAGCTTTCTTCTATTAATTCCATCAAGAAGTTCAGAAAAAGTTTTCAGGCGCAAAACATATTATATATCTCTGCTTTTCTTTTAGGCAGCGTGGCTCTTCTGCTGGCGCAGACCCGAGCAGCGATTGTGGCATGTCTGGTTGCGATAATACTGGTAACCTATTTATCTGTTCTCCTTTTTGCCTCAGAGAAGTGGCAGAGCAGAATCAAAAAACTTTTGTTGCTGGGAATTTTATTTTCTTCAGTTACTGCAATTATATTATTTGTATTTTCTGGTGCTATCCAAAATACCTGGATTTATGAAAATTATATTAAGAGTTCCCGATTTTTTGCTCTGTTTACCATAGAAGCATGGTTAGGCAGAATACTACCGTGGGAAACATCATGGCGGTCCATTATGGCTTCTCCCTGGATCGGTTTTGGTCTGGGAAGTTCCTACAACCTCTTCTTTTCATTTGTCGATCCGGAATCCAGATTGTTCCACCATGAACGAAGCTATAATCATGCGCATTCTGAATTTATGGAATATTTGCAGGAAAGTGGATTGGTCGGACTCATCGCTCTGGCTCTGTTTTGGGGGTGGATGTTTTTTCAGCTATATAAAATCCTTAAAGATTCCACTGCCAGTAAAACATCCCGAAAACTGGCCATTGCAATATCTGGCGGATTTATTGCCTATTTGATTCATGCAGCGGTTTCAGTGGCACCTCGTATGATTGTCATGAAGCTACCTTTGTTTACCTTGTTTGCGCTTGTTTTTCTGCTGGTTAAGTTCAATACAAATCGTAACCAGCTTCTTGAAACAACCCATAAAACGTTATCGCAGAAGCTTATCATCGGACTACCAACCATTGTGATTATTGCATCAGCCTGGAGTCTATACCTACCGTGGGCAGCACAACAATGGATATTTAAAGGAATTGAGAGTCAAAGACCGTCGATGATCAATGCTGAGAAACTCAAAAATACGATGGTTTACTCTTCAGATATTTATGCCTTGGATTATCTTTCCCACCTCCAAATTGAATACAATCAACCCAAAGAGTTGGAAAAAACAATTCGGAAAATTGAACATACAATCCCTCATTACCGTGAAGTTGGACACTCGAAAGCGATTATGGGAATGATGATGGGGAAACCCCAACTGGCAAAAAAATGGGCGTTGGAATTTCAGCAAAGAGATAAATATCATACTCCGTCTATCCATTTTCTTTTGTTTGTTGCGGCAAAAACAGGTGATAAGGATCTTTTTTTTCAGCAGTTTGCTCAAATGTTTAAAAAGCAGGTTTTTGGCGGAAAACTGGTGAAAAGCCAAAATTCAGGAGATGTACAAATTGAACAAAAAAGGATGAAACAAGCGCTAAGCATTGAACAACAAAACGGAATACTGAAATTTTACTGGAATGAGAAACTAATTTTGGATCTGTTTAACCTGACACGATCAAATATCCAAACTAGAAAAATCAATCCTCAATTGAAAAAAGAGTATGGCAACTATCTGGCAAAAATGATGTTGAGCCGTCCTTTTTTTAAAATGAAGATATTGGGAAAAACCCAAAAGAAGGATGCAGATGCCATTCGTTCTGCTGCAAATACTTATTTTTCCAGGCAAAATCGTTATCAGAGACAAAAAAGAGAAATAATGGTTGCCAGTCAGAATCAGATTAAACGATCTCCTCGGTCAGAACACACGGCTCTGGTTAAAAAGCGATCTAAAAACTTAGCCAGACTGGAAAGTAGCTATCAGCAAAATCAACAACAGGTTCTTGAAATATTGAAAGAAAAAACCAATTGGAAGCCGTTTATGGACAAGCGAAAATTTGTTCAAAATTTTGTTAACGAACTATTAAAAATTACATTCTCTTCTTTTTAAAGGATCTTTTAGAATTAATTCCCGGTTAATTTATAAAAACGGGTACAATATAACTCTCATCATTTTTTATAATAATTGATTGATAATGATAAGAAAGCAGTATAGTCTGAAAACCATAACTACAAATTATCAGGTAGGGTTTATAAAGTAATCTGTTGCTTGAGTAAAACAGGAATTATCCAGATAAAGACCTATGACGTTAATTGATAACAAACAGATAAAAGATAAAGTATCATCCGGTGGAGATATTTTTCGGGCGGGCTCATTATTCCTGAAGACTGTTTTTCTGCTGGGATTAGGCATGATGATATATTCATCACTTTTTGCCCAGAATACACCTATTCCGAGTTTTAATGTTCAGGTAGGTCAATCCACAAATCCGGATCAAGTCGCTTCAACTTTACAGATTATTGTTTTATTGACTGTATTGACGATGGCGCCGGCGATATTGATTATGACCACATGTTTTACCCGAATTATTATCGTTTTATCCTTTATCAGAAATGCCTTGGGAACGCAGCAATCGCCGCCAAATCAAGTTTTACTGGGCTTTGCTATGTTTCTAACATTTTTTATCATGGCGGAACCCTGGACTAAAGTCTACGATGATGCTTTAAAACCCTATTTTGATAAAAAAATTACTCAGGATGTTGCTTTCGACCGGGCGACGCGTCCCATTAAAAACTGGATGGTTAACTTCACCAGGGAAAAAGATCTGGCCCTGTTTCTCAGAATAGCCAAACTGAAACGGCCAAAGAATATCAAAGAAGTTCCTATCTGGGTAATTATTCCGGCTTTCATTATCAGTGAGCTGAAAACTGCCTTTCAAATGGGGTTCATTATCTATATCCCCTTTTTGATTATTGATATGGTTGTTGCATCCGTGTTGATGTCCATGGGTATGATGATGCTACCCCCAATTATGATATCACTGCCGTTCAAGATCATGCTGTTTGTACTGGTCGATGGTTGGTATTTAATTACCGCATCACTGGTTGAGAGCCTGACCTGAATAAAAAAATGAAAATTGAAGTTGAATTTTAAGAGGTTGGTATGACACCTGAATTTGTTATTTCTTTTGCCACAGAAGCCATTACAGTGGCAACAAAGCTTTCGGCCCCTTTGTTGATCACCGCTTTGGTTTTAGGACTTGCGGTGTCAATTTTTCAAGCGGTGACTCAGATTCAGGAAATGACATTGGCCATCATTCCAAAAATGGTAGGTGTCGTTGTGATACTGATTCTGTTTCTCCCCTGGTTTATCACCATTGCTGCGGAGTTCATGGCTAAAACCCTGAGCAGCATTCCCTATTATATTGGGCTGGGTTAGTGTCAGCTGATTCAGCCGGTTAGACAAAAATCCACCTGTTTTCGGTTTTTCGAGTAGATGTTTTCCAGTTCCATTCGATAGCATAGGGGGACGTCGCGCACCTTAATCCATTGAAAGTAAGTTACCCCGTCCAGAATCGCCTGGAAATATCCTTTGCCACTTTTCCGATCCATTCGTAGTTTAGGCACGTTCCAACGGTATGCAATCTGTTCCCCCGAATCAAGATAGTCGCCATCCAGATTCAAGTCTTTTTTGAAAATCATTTCAGCCAGATTGGACAAATCAGCTGTTTCAACTTTTTCTGCCTGACGGAACTCCTCTTCGAATCTAAGTAGAAAAATAAGATAAGGCTCTTCAAACATAGATACCGCTAAAAATCGGTCTGAAAGTCTTTTCAATGATGGTAGTTGAAAACTGATAACGCCAATAAGTATACCGCCGATCGTTATCGTGATCAAAACTTCCATTAGGGAAAAAGCCCTTTTTCTCACTTTACTTTTCGATAGATGTTCCATGTAATCTCTTTATGCTGTTGATTTGTCGCAGTGAATACTGCCGTTTTTAGTCCGGGATATTCACTATTCATCCATTCCATTTTTAACGCTTTGAAATCATTTGGTTGCGAGTCCAAAGAAAAAGGTGTTTTGTGAATACCTGAGATAAAAAGGGCTGAGTCATCCGGTAGGGTCTGCAGGGTGGTCGTGACTTCTCCAATATAGAGCAGCCAGGGTTCTACTGGTTCTCCAGCAAAAGACTGTTTAAGCCCGGCTGAAATAAATTTACCGGATAGTCCGATCAGCAGAGAAAAGATAATCATAGCAACCATGACTTCAACCAGGGTATAGCCGGAATTAGTATATTTCACTGGTTCGAGTTCTCCCGTTAATGTTGATAATTACTTTTCTGGAATATTCATTTCCTTTTAAAATAATGGTTTTTGGAGATGCAAATCCTTTGTCGTAAAAAGAGGTCACTCCGCTCATGGAATATGTGACTTCTTTATCCAATTGGCGTTCATTCCACTGACTCCATGTTACTTCTTCCATAGAGTGGTAAAATAGCACACCTCCACTGATCTTCATCTGGAATGTGCGTTTTTCCAATATCGCTTTCATGCGCATCAGCTGTATGTCACTAATAAAACTATTGACAGCCGTATTTAACTGATGTTTTTTCCATAAAGGATGAAGAGTGAATGAACCGATACCCATTAAGACAGATACAATACACAATGCGATCATTACCTCAATCAACGATAGACCTGCTCTCTCATTTTTTAAACTGACAGAGTTCTCTTCTAATCCAGATATTTCTATCATGAAAATCTCTTGAGTTATAAACTGTTTTTCCTGATGCTAATAAAAGGGTTCTCGATTTTTCTGTTTTTAGTTTTTTTACAGGAAAGCTGTTTTTGTTACACATTTCATAAAGGAAAAATATTAAAGTGTAAAGATACCTTTTAAAATCATGGGATTAAAAAAGCAGTCTGATTGTGAAGGAACAGAGGTATTGAGGCTTTTCTTTAGAGGGAGACTTTGAGAAAATAAAGAGAAAGGCATTGAAGCTGCCAATTATCAGCAAGCTTCAATCTGAGTGAAGAGTTATAGGGTTTTAAGTTGATTCGTCAGGTGGATGCTGCCGTTTCGGGAATTGGCAGTTTGAGTACGATATCAGACCCCACTTTTAGAAATCTTTTTCTCAGAATAAGTCGATTCCATTTTTTTATTTTGCTCAATGGAATTTGAAACATTGTCGCGATTTTCCACAGAGAATCGCCTTTTTTAATGGTGTAGACCATTGTTAAGCCAGGAAGTTTGTCCAGTTTATCTTTAACAATTTCAATTTTCGGTCGGATAACCGGCGGTTTCCAGTTTTTAGGGATGGGCAACATGAGTCTCTGACCGATATTAATTAAATTTCTTCTTTTAAACCGATTAAACTGTATGATTTTTCTAACCGGAACCCGGTACTTCATTGATATTGACCAGAGTGATTCGCCGCCGCGAACCACATGGGTTTTCCATGAGTCATGGGGGTGCAACGATAGTGTATTGAGTTTTGTAATCTGAGCCAATGAAATATTTGTCTTCACCGGAATAGCGATTTGGAATGTTTCGTATGTTGCCGGAGATAATCCTCCGGATTTTAAACTGGGGTTAAGATTTGTCAATTCGGATAAATCTAGTTTCAAAACATTTGCGACATCTTTCAGAGCAATTCCACCTGCGACTGCCAGATGTTTTTTCTCGACTTCATCAACCAGTGTCGGAATGGGTTTAAATCCATATTTATCAAGATCCTGAAATATGGTTGCAACTGCATAAAAGGCCGGTACATATCCGCGGGTCTCTCGGGGGAGCTTTAATGACCAGAAATCGGTTGGTTTCCCTAGCCTTTTGTTTCTGCGAATCGCTTTTCTGACTGTCCCTGATCCACTATTATATGCGGCCAGTGCGAGTTCCCAATCTCCTTTGAATTGGCGATTTAAGCGCTTGAGATATCTGGCGGCGGCAACCGTCGATTTTTCAGCGTCATATCTATCATCATGCCACCAGCTTCTCTCCAAACCAAAAACTTTACCCGTGTAGCTCATAAATTGCCAAAGTCCCAACGCATTAGCTGTTGATCTTGCTTTCGGATTAAGGTTTGATTCTACAATAGCAAGATAGGCCAGGTTTAATGGAACTCCGTACTCTATAAAAATACGGTGGATCATATTTTTATAGTTGGCATATCTCTTAACTGCATTTACCAGTACATATCTCTTTCGATGGGTGTACATTTTAATAAAGGCACGCACTTTTTTGTTCTGGTAAACAGAAATTTGAGGTACCAAAGTCCCCTTTGCTGTGCCAAGTGCGCCCAGATCAGCATACGCCTCCTTGATTTTTATTTCCGGACTAATACTCACGTAGCCTTTGGGTTCACCCAATTGAATTTCACGAGTTAAATCAAAAATCAGGGTGGCCAGAATATCTGTTTTCTCAAAGCTAAACTGAACCACTGTTTTTTCTGCTTTTTGCTTCGATTCAGAAATGTCTTTCTCAGTTTTCAGTGAATCTTCTCTTCCCAAAGCTAAATCTGTAGCATCTTTTACTGTTTGTGACTTTAGAGCCGGTTTTTTCTCAGTTTCTGAATCATCATTATCAAGAGAAATATTCGCATTTAAATCATTGGCTTCTTCCTTTGGCAGACTGTCATCTTCGAGAACAGACAGACTAACCTCTTTTGAGACCCCCTCCGGAAGCTCATCCTCTTCAACAACTTCCTCCTCTTCCAGGCTGGCAAGACTTTCATCAGAGTTTTCAGTAATTGGGGTGTCCGGGTCATCATCTAAATACAGACCCATGTTAATTGGATCCGTCTGACTCATTTCAGATATCTCATTTGATCTCAACGAAGCAAACACGAACACTTTTTCTCCGGTATAAAGGGAGAAGTAAAAATGAGAGGGTAAGAACACTTCTGGATTCAATGCAACATTGATGATCTCTGCTGTCTGGGATGTTTTGCTATCTTGGATTGTTTCGTTGGTTGTAGACGAATCAGTTAAGGGGCTTAATGTTAATTTTGATTCTTTTACGGATAATTCCTCTGCAAAACACTCTGTGGAAAAAAACAGGGCGGATCCGATAAGAACCATGAAGATGATAAATTGATTTCTCATAATACTGCGTGTTTGGTTTTTAAAACGTTAACTTCTATTAATATACGAATTGTTTTGTGATCTCAACTCTGGATAGGTAATCTATAGGTATTATATTATAAATACAATTAGTTAAAAGTATTTTTGTGGTGGGAATTGCCTAATTTTAAGGTTGTTTTATCGTGTTTTAAATACTAATATTAAAGAAATTCATAATCATAGCATTCAAAAAGACTACTGCTGATTAGCACTATTCATACCAATGTCAGATTTCTTGCGGATTCCCAAACCTTTATACGATTGACGTCATGATTCTTGTTTCTGTTATTATTCCAACATTCAATAGAAAGGAAAAAGTCTGTAGTGCTATTGAATCAGTCCTTAACCAGACGAACCGATCTTTTGAGTTAGTTGTGGTAGATGATGGGTCAACTGACGCGACTGCAGAGTTTCTTACCAAAGAATACCAGGACCAGCTGACAATCGTAACCACTTCTCGTCAAGGCGTCAGTGCCGCTCGCAATATTGGTGTTAGTATGAGTACGGGGGATTGGATAGCGTTTTTGGATTCTGATGATATATGGCATCCGGATAAGCTAAAGCGCCAAATTGAGTTTCATCAACAACAGCCTGCTATTTTAATTTCTCAAACTCAGGAAATCTGGATTAGAAAGGGTAAAAGGGTTAATCCCAGAAAAAAACACCAGAAACCGGATGGAGATATTTTCCTCCCAAGCTTGCTTCTGTGCACTATTTCTCCATCTTCTGTAATCATGACGCGGGAATTGTTTAATCAATTCGGTGGATTTGATGTAAATATGCCTGCTTGTGAGGACTATGATTTGTGGCTAAGAATAACAGCCAAGCATTCCATAGGGCTTTTGAATGAGAATTTGCTTACGAAGTATGGAGGGCATTCAGATCAGCTATCTCAGGAATTCCCGGCGATGGATCGTTTTCGAATTTACAGCCTGCTTAAGGTTTTTTTGTCCGGTGAGCTAACTGAGGCTCAAAAAAAGGCTGTAGAAATCACTGCTAGAGAGAAGCTTAAAGTTTTGATGATCGGTGCTGAAAAGCGTCATCAGGATGTGGAGCCTCTTAAAGACATAGTTAACAAGGTCTTTTCCCACTCTTTAACCTATAATTGTTTTTTGGAGGAAGGCAGAAAACGATTGTTACGCCACACCTCTTTTTCTGCTAAATGACATTTTCAACAAAAAACCCCCTTGCATTTCCATACCAATCCCATATAGTTTAGTCCTTTTAAATTTACCCGGTATCTCCATCAGAAGCTCAGTGTAGAGCACTGCTTTAACGCAACTATTTAGTAGGAGCATAAACAATGACACCCGCATCACAGGCCGCATTGGAAGGACTCAGAGATTTTTCAATGATAAAATGGTATATTATTCCCATTCTTTCAATTGTCTTTTACATTTATTCCATCGAGATTAAGAAAGCCCGCGAGACAAATAATTGGGACGCAGTTATTGCTGGATTGACTATTTTTGGAATGGATTTCATTAATGAAACCTGGAACGGCATGGTGTTTCATATTACCCAATATTCAGCATTTTGGACGGCGCCGGGTGATACCGCCCTACGAACGATGGTGGGATGGAACATCGAAATTATGTTTATGTTCTCTATGATGGGGATTATTTTTTACAATTCTGTTTTGGAGGATAAAGAAACCAAAATATTAGGGCTTCCCAATCGTTGGGCAATAGGTATTGGCTATGCTGTTTTTGCTGTGTTTATTGAATGTATTTTAAACTACGGTGGACATCTGGTTTGGGAGTATTCTTTCTGGAATCGCTCCTTTGGTGGTGTTTGGTTAATTTTCTTCTTTGGATATTTCCATTTCTTTGTAGCAGCGATATTAGTCATCGGCATGAAAACCCTGAAAAATAAAATTATTGCAGTCTCTGTTATTTATGGGATTGCTATTGTCGCTAATATTATTTTTATGGGATTTTTAGGCTGGGTTTATTAACAAATCGTATGACTGGCTCTTTATTATCCTATCTGATAATCATGCAGATGAACAAATGATTATAGCTGCTCTATAACTTCACCTGCTTGATTGACACAGGTTCTGCCACTATGGTAAAAAATAGAGAAATTAAAGGAGAGGCAGGAGCCAGGACACTATGAGTTCAAAAGAGAGAAAAATCTGGGAAAAAAAGCAGAAGGAAAATCGTATTATTGATATCGCTGAACATATTTTTTTAGAAAAAGGATATGAGCAGACAACACTGATCGAAATTGCCAATGCCGCAGGATACAATAAAAGAACCATGTATCTCTATTTTAAGGATCGGGAAGAAATTTTCCTGGCGGTCGTTTTAAAAGGGCTTACTATTCTTTACAATACACTGGAAAAAGCCCTTTCTGAAATAGATTCAAAAAATGGCAGTCTGGAAAAGATGGGACAAGGCTTTTTTGATTTCTCTTTGAATCACCCCAAATACCTGGGATTGATAATGATTTACGAATCCAATGCCTGTATTTACTATAAAGAGACTGAAACGGAGGTCAATCCGGAGTTTTATAATAGTCTGTGTCAACAAAAAACAGATCAATTGGCAGATCTTATTACCAACGCCATCGAAAAAGGTATCAAAAACAAAACCATCAAAACAACCCTCACACCCATTCAATTGATGCTCTTAATCTGGGGGCAGGTATTTGGAGTTATGCAGATTATCTTAATGAGAAAAAGACATTTTAAAGATGCCTATGGAATCAGCCATGAGGATCTGTTTAACGAATTTGTAACAATGATGAACAAGGCACTATCCTGAATGTTTACTGCTTTGGGTCGGTTTTCACCCTTTTTTAGGGTCCCCAGGCAAAATTATCCCTGCGGGTCTGGTCCCAATTTTGTGAGGAAGTACTACCTTCATCGTTGGATGAGTCAGAAGTAAACCAATCGTCAGGTGCGGAAACCAGAAAGCGGGTAAAATCGGCAATTGCTGTTTCATTAAAGCTTGCCATCTGCATGACCTGATCAGAGGTACTACTGGTCACTTGATAATTTCCTCTCCAGACCTTTCCATCATAAACAGACCAGAATTCGGCATATAGTCCATCATAATAATAAGATGTATCATCGGGGGTATAAAGCAAAAGGTCTTTGGTTTGAATGGTTTGAATCCGCCATGTCCCGGCAGATGATGTGCTAACCAGGGTATGCGAGTCATCCCTGATCTCTTCATAAATGGTGCCGGAAGTTTTACCGCTGGTGTAACTATCAAAAACTAAGCAGGTTTTTCCGTCATTATCTTTACAGGAAAATGCACTGTGAAGTGACAGAGTATGAACAGAGATAAAATCCGCTAAAGCGTTGTATTGAATATCATTACCGTCATGGGATTCAGCGATTTCTTCCAGTCGATATTCATTTTCAGTCAATCCACCGATCTCCAGTATATAGGCTATGGCTCCCGCACTAAAATCGCTGGTTTGTATACCTTCTTCCTTTTCATCACTTTCTTTATCACCTTCCTGATCAGGAACGGTTTCAGCGGTGAGGTCAATTACTTCAGTTAAGGTTCCGGTAAAATCGGGTGATGTATAGTAAACCTTATAGTTATTGTAATCGATTCTATCCAAAGTGGAATTGAGGAATTCGGATTCCTGCCATTCATTATCAATCAATTCATAACCAGATTTTCCACTGTCTGCGATAAACGTTCTGGTTGCGCTGTCAAATGTATATCGTTCAAAAGCCAATGTTTTCCAATTGATTTTTTCATAACTGAAAACCATTTTACCTTCATCCTCATCCTCATCGATAATATAAGAGCCTTCGTCCATCAAATTTTCAAAAGATGCAGATAATGCGCGGTATAGCGTTGCTTGTAGTTCAATGCGGGTGGTATCCGATGTAATGGTAAAGGGTCCCAGTTTTGCGTATGTGGCAACCAGCTGAGTCGTTGCTTCGAGTTGGTCAAGTGAGAAAGCACTATTAAATGTATATTCGAATAGAATGATGGATGTATCCAGTGGCAGTGTTAAAGAGACCGTTGAGGTGGAAAGGTCCACAATTTGTCTGTCATGCCAGTATTCAAGAGCGTTGTAGTCCTCTAAAAACACAGAATCAGCATCAACGGCTACGATTAAGGCTGTCAGGGTTTGAGTAGGCAGTCCGGATAGTGCTGAGTTGGATTTGGTAATGGCACTGAACAGCGCTGGATCATTACCCGTTGTTTTTCTGGTAAATGACGAGGATAAATTTCTGCTGGATTGGGATAAAAGGGATGCGTTTCCATTGAGATTGATAGAAACCTGAGCGTATTTTTTTCCTGCAGATCCATACGATGAGGGATCCCCTGGTTTGTTGCAGCCGCTGATAGCTGACAGGAAGAAAATAGATAAAAGGGCGAAACCAAGCTTCTTTTTCATGCTTTAACTCGTTGAACGAATGCAGGCAATGTTTTTTATCTGCTTGTCGAAGTGTAATTTTTTGTATCTACTTCCGTATAAAATAAAAGATTTACCACGATATCGTCAATAGTTTTTTGGTAACCTCTATCGACTGATGTGAACCGTCAGCTCATCTTTTTATTAAAAGAATGAAAAACTCCCACCGAATTGGAGTTATCTTTGAAACTGGAAATCACCGAATATTTTTCCAGGCGGTAATACCGATAGGAGTGGATATTAGCATCAGGGTGCCCATGGCTATTGCTGAAGTCAAACACCAAAAACAGGTTGCTCCGATAACAAAAGGCTCTAAAAAAGTTAAATATATAAAAAAAAGGGTTCCAAACGAAGAAAAAGAGTAAAATGCCAGACCGAAATAGTTTTTTATTTTTAGCTCACAAAAATGGTACAAAAACCAGGAAACAGTTATGCCCAGAGTTCCCAAAATCCCCAAAAGGCTCACCGGGAAAATACCGAACAGGTTGGCATATCGGCTTTGTTGGACTGCATTACAATCTCCAATAGCGCCGCAAGCGGCTTCGGCCTGCAATATTCCTGAGGAGAAAAGGTATCCGGCACAGAGAAGGCAAGTCATTATCAATAGAGTCGGTATCCATTTGAACCAATAAGAATTAAACGAATTGGATTTTCTAATCAGGGCAAAAAGTGTCCAGGTAAATCCCAATGTAATCAGCAGAAGAACGGACAGTGTTAGAAAGCTGTCTCCAGAAAAGGTCAGCTTTCTATCATTGAATAGGCTTTGAATGTTTGCCAGATGCTCAGCGACGATAACACCCAGAAATAGAAAAACGGTTGAAAAAAGGATCAGACCATGGCTGGTTGTTTGATTTTTACCTTGTAAAAAAAGAAACCCGGAGAAAATAGTGCAGCCAATCAAACCCAGCAGAACCCATAATGCATATTGATTCCCAATGATATCTTTTTGAAACTGATATGTGAAAAAATCCAGCTGGGACTTTATAAAACCGGAACTATTGTTGATAAATCGATGATTCGTGCTGGAATTCGATGAATTCCTGAGATTGGTTATCAATTCTTTTATCCCGTCAACTTCAGGCCAGTTTATTCCCCCGTTTTCCAAACCTTGTTTTATTATTTTCGGCAACTCACTGGAAATTTCAGACAGACCACTGAAATTCCTTTGACCAATTACAACAAAGGGAAGCTGCTTGCCAAAAGGTACATGATACTGAATCAGTATTTTCAGAAAGAGCAAACTGCCCTGCCTTTCTGAATTATCAATACTCAGGATTGATATCTGATCGCCATAATCTTCTTTAATTTCAGTGAAAAATTCATTTTGAACTGTCCGACAATCTATATTATCCGGAACACAAAAAAGAATTAAGTTAACTGAACCTGTTGGTTGCGCAGAACATTGTTGTACATTTGCAGTGAACACTATGATAGATGAAAGCAGAAAAAGCAGATAAAATAAATTCCCTTTTATTGAAAGCATTTTCATTTTTTATGATGAAATTTTAATAACCAGAAGTATGCGAGTATCTAATCCAAATAAAATAGGATGATGCCGTCAATCGGGCAAGGGAAAAAATGGTGGATATTAAGATAAGAGTCAAATAATAATCTGATTCGATCTGAAACCGGGATGACTTTCAGGTTCCAGCATCAGATTTTAGGTTTTCATTTCGCTAAGCGTACAACCAGACGCGTAACATAGAAAACAAGCGATCAACATTGACCGGTTTTGGGAGGTAGTCACTGGCACCCGCCTCTATGCATTTATTTCGGTCTCCTTTCATTGCCTTGGCAGTCAAAGCGATGATACTCAGATCTTTAAATTCAGGCTGCTTTCTGATCTGTTTCATCGCTTCGTAGCCGTTCATTTCAGGCATCATAATATCCATCAGAACCAGATGGGTATCTGGGTTCTCCGACAAACGGGTTAATCCCTCTTTACCGTTTTTACCTACCAAAATATGCATACCTTTATCTTCCAGAATTCTTTTCAAGGAGAAGACATTCCTCATATCATCATCTACCAGCAGGATTTTTTTTCCATAAAAAACCGTTTCTTTATCATGCATTATTTGAAGCATTCGTTGTTGTTGCTCTGGCAGGTCTGCTTCAACCCGGTGGAGAAAAAGGGTTGTTTCATCCAGTAATTTTTGTTCTGAATCAGCGGTTTTTAATATGGTTGATTCTGCGTGTTTATCCAGCAACGCTCTTTTTTCCACCGAAAGTTCTCTGCCGGTGTAGATGATGATGGGGATATGGGAAATTTCTTCGTTGCCACGAATTTTTTTTAGCAGATCATCTCCGGACATATCCGGAAGTCCAATATCAAGGATGACCGTGTCTATATCGCCCTGCAGTATTTTTTGATAAGCTTCATCGCCGGTGTTGGCTGTTGAGATTCTGATATCGCCTTCACCCAACAGTTTATGAATCGCTTTTTGCTGGACGGGGTTATCTTCTACAATTAGCAAGTCTTTTATCGGTTTGGAAATGGTGTTTTCGATTTTTAAAAACATGTTTTCCAATAATTCGGCTGAGACAGGTTTTGTGAGAAAATCGATGGCACCCATTTTTAAAGCTTCCAGTTTATTATCATAACCCGAGACAAAGTGAACAGGGATATGACGGGTCTTGGGATTATCTTTCAACCGTGTCATAACTGTCCAGCCATCAATACCCGGTAATCCTATGTCAAGGATAATGGCGCTGGGCTGATACAGGTCTGCAAACTGGAGCCCTGTTTCACCGTCTTCAACGACCAGACATTTAAAACCGCTTTCATGGGTCAGATTTCTCAGGATTTTTAGAAAATTTCTATCATCTTCGATAATTAAAATAGACCGATCATCCGGTGTGACGTGTTTCCGGTCATCATCCACCTGAGCGGTTTTTTCCGGCGGAGATATTTCAGCAGCATGTTGACTGTTTCCGTTTGTAGTAGGTTGTATATCATTAACAGGTGTAGTTTTTGCTGAGGAAGAGACCGGGACTGATTTTATGGGAAAATCTTGGGTTTTTATTTCCGGCAGAATGAGAGAAAAAGTACTTCCGGTTTCAGCAATACTTCTTAAAAAAATTCCACCGCCTAATAATACAGCCAACTCTCGCGATATTGACAGCCCTAAGCCGGTTCCACCAAATTTTCGACTGGTTGAACCATCTGCTTGCTGAAAGGCCTCAAAAATCATTTTTTGTTTCTCTTCAGGGATTCCCACACCTGAATCTGAAATGGAAAATGCAATGCTTTTAGCCGGATCCAAAAGCTTGGTGTTCGATTGAAGTTGTTCCAAATGCCAAGCTTCCGGCCGGGAAATCTTGAAATTCACCTCTCCTTTGGTAGTAAATTTCAAAGCATTGGACATAAAGTTTTTCAAGATTTGATCAATTCGCTGTCGATCGCTGTTGATATTGTTTGGCAGATTATCTTCAAGTTCAAATTCCAGTTCCAGTCCCTTATCAATTGCCTGTGGATTAAATTGTCGCCGCAGATTATCTCCTAAATTCAGAAGATTTATCTCTTCCAGGTTCAATTCCATTTTACCGGCTTCCACTTTTGAGAGATCCAGTACTTCATTAACCAATTTTAACAGATCTTTACCGGAAGAATTGATTGCATTTAAGGACTCTATATCATCCGCATTAAAGCGGTTGTCCCTATCTTCGGCCATGAGTCTGGAAAGCAACAGGATACTGTTCAATGGCGTTCGCAGTTCATGGGACATATTGGCAAGAAATTCGGATTTATATTTACTGCTGAGTTCCAGATCCCGGGCCTTTTCTTCCAGCAATTTTTTGGTTCTGATCAGTTCCAGATTTTTTTTCTCTTCAATTCTTTTCTGTTCTTCCAGTTCCTCATTGGCTTGGCGTAGTTCTTCCTGCTGTGTCTGTAACTTATGTTGAGACTCATTCAGCGCTTCTGCGTGGGTCTCCATTTCTTCATTGTTCTGCCTTAATTCTTCTTCCCTGACCCTTAATTCTTCAGCCTGTTGTTGAGTTTTTTTCAACAGATCCCGAGCTTTATTTCTTGATATCATTGATTTCAGAGCAATGGCAATACTTTCATCCACCTGTTCCAGCAAAGAGAGATGAAGATCTCCATAAGGTTCGAATGATCCAAGCTCAACAATTCCAATAACACACTCTTCAAAAAGCAGAGGAAACACAATGATGTTGCTTGGTGAAGCATCACCCAGACCGGAAGATATGGCGATATAATCCGGTGGGCAACTGGTCAGAATAATGGGTTTCTTCTCAATAGCCGCTTGACCCACAATTCCGTCTCCGGCTTGAACTAAATTGGAAGGATTTTTCCGGTGGGAAAAAGCATAGGTCCCAATCAGTCTATAGGTATCTTCTCCCTCATCTTCATCAATAATATATAATGCACCGATTTGAGAACCCATTTGTTCACACAGGGCGCTGATAATATGACGAGCCAATGCACTTATTTCCGGCTCGCCACGCATTTTTTCGTTAAGAAACGCCTGAGCTGCGTTCAGCCAATTCTGAGATTCATTTTCCAATTTTGAGTTTCTCAGATTACCTAACATATCATTAAAACTGCTGGCCAGTAGACCAATTTCATTTTTAGTGGAAATCTTTATTTCATGCTCTAAATGACCGTCAGCGACCTTTCTTACGCTGGATGAAAGTGCCAGAATGGGCTTGACGATTCGCCTGGAAAGAACAATCGAAACAGTGACCCCGATGATGATGGTTAAAGTCAAGAGAATCAGGACCATGTCACGGAGTCTGGAAGCAGAACTGAATGATTTCCTGCTTTCAATTTCAGCGATGACACCAAAGTTAATTCCCAGGACTTCAAAATCATTATGAATTCCAAATACTTGATCGCCATGAGGTCCTAGGTAAATAGAAGCAGTATGATCCATGTTGCTGGTGGGTATCCCCTGGTCCAATTGTTCTTTCCATAGTCGGGATTGTTCGGTGTCAATTGTCTTTTTCAGCGCGGTCTTTTTCTCAACCAAAATCGAATTTGATCTCATTTTTAAATCCGAGCCGATCAGATAGATTTCCGATCGATCTCCCAGACGTGTTTGTACCTGCATGATACTGTCTATCTGGTCTAATGAAAATTGAAAGGCAATTACTCCGAGGACTTCATCATGGCTGTCTCTGACAATGGAGGTCATGAATCCATAAATCCCATTGTCTCTGGAAGGTATATTTCGGGTATAGTCAGAAAAAGAGAGGTTTTCTGTCTCCAATGTATTTTTTATGATATTCCCCATGATGGAATCAGCGTAGGTTCCATTAAAGATATTTGTGGCAAGAACATTATCTCTTTCAACGCTGTATAGTATATTCCCCATCACATCAAATAGAAAAATATCATAATAATTATATGATTTTTTGAATTTTTCAAGATCACTGGCTTTGGAATCGACAATACGATCCCATTTGGGACTGGATTCAAAATTTGTTAAAGATGTTCTACTGTCTCGAAACCCGTTGATTAATTGTTCGAGTAGTGTTCTGGTCGAAGGGGTTTCCGCTTGAAGTGTCAGATCTTTTTGAATACGGTTGAAATAATTGTCGATGACTTCTATTTTAGATTTGGCTGCAGAGGCTAAAGTCTGCTCCCTCATTTCAACCATGCCTTGATAACCCATTTGGTAACTCAGTATACTAACGATTAACACCGGGATCAGTGCTAACAATAAAAATGAGATTATCAAGGTAGGACCCAGTCCAAATTTAATTTTAAAATCCCTCATCGTATCAGAAACAGTGCCTCTGGTTTTGGATTGCGGGTTCATTTGTCACTCCTGTGAATGGTGAATAAACATTAATCGTAATATTTATTTAGGCGAAGTTGTTTTTCCTCCAGGCTTTCCCTCAAATGTGTATTTTTCTTAGGCAGGAATTACCTGTATTGTAAAACTGAAATAGGTAACGAATTTTTTAAGCATTTATTCTATGCATCCGGGTAGGGTAGGGCAAAATGAATTTCAGCGCCACTTTTGGTATTGCTTGCCCACATTTTTCCATGGTGGTTTTTTACAAACTCATTGCAAATAGCTAATCCAAGTCCGGTTCCACCTGCACCTGTTTTGGTTCGACTACTTTGAGTGAATTTACCGAAGATATGTTCCAGTTCACCCTCTGGAATTCCAGGCCCCTGGTCAGATATAGTTACTTGCAGCATTGTTCTTAAAATCTTATCTATTTCCATATGGACTTTTGTGATCTTTATAGTGATCTCTTTCTCATTGGGTGAAAAGGTGATTGCATTTAAAACGATCTTACTGATGACAGTGTTTATGGCTTTTTCATCCACAGATAAATTTGTTGAGAGATCGCTGGGTATGAAATGGCAAGTCAGTTTTTTTTCTTCTAGTTGACCTTTAAAATTTTCAATGATCTGCCGGATTAAAGACTCCATATTTAATAATTTCATCTCTAAATGGGCTTTTCCGGTTTCAAATTGAGAAAGATCCATCAGATCGTTAACCAGAGTCAGCAATCGATTACCACTCTTTTCAATTTTTTTGAAATAGGACATCGCTTTTTCCTGATCCAATTTTTCGATTTTCTGACAGCCTAACCATGAGTAACTCAGTATGCCATGCAATGGTGTTCTCAACTCATGCGAAATATTTGCCAAGAATTCTGATTTCACTTTGTTGGCAGTTTCTGCCATCTCCTTGGCATTTTGGAGTTCAATGGTTCTCTCCTCTACTCTTTTTTCCAATTCACTATTGGCATTCTCAACAGCAAGTTTATTCTCCTGCAATTCTATATTCATCAATTCCAATTGTTTTTTCTGCTGATACAATTGCATGAAAATCTCAACTTTGCTTCGCAGTACATCCGGGTCGAGTGGTTTGAACAGATAATCCACCGCACCGGATTCATATCCTTTAAAAACATTTTTCTGCTCTTTACTAATTGCGGTTACAAAAATGATGGGGATCGTTTTGGAAGCTTCAGCGCTGCGAATAAGTTCAGCGGTTTCAAATCCATCCATTTCCGGCATTTGGACATCCATCAGAACGAGGGCAAATTCCTGTTCCAGTATCAAACCCAAAGCTTCATTACCGGATGTTGCTGTACTAATAGCGATATTCTGGTCTTCTAATATCCTTTTTAATACCAACAGGTTTTCTGTTCGATCATCAACCAACAGTACTTTTGGATAGTCGTTATTTGTATTCATTAATCTTTTCCTGATCCCATATTATACTTTATGCTTACATTCCGGAGTTAAAAATTATGTGGGGATGAAAAACGGTAGAGTAGGAAGCGATATATTTCCTCATTGGGTTGATTTCAGTATTTTTGAACTTAAACAATCATCTATTTAATATTATGAATTTCCCCCGCTGACATTCTAAGCTGGATTCTAAAAATCACCTATTATCAGACAAATTATTTATCAATTTTAGTGACATAATCTATACCAATTTGTTTTTACGTTTTTAACTATACATTAAAGCGACTAAGGTTTCAAATTGATATTTGACTGAATGTCGTTTCTACTTGGAAAACAGCCTCAGGGGTTGCTATTGTGATTAAATTCAACAGGGTTATTAAATATTTAATACTTTTATAATATCAAATCACTTAACTGAAAATCCGCAACTTAAATAAGAGGAGTAAATCATGTCGGAATCCCCTGTCCTGATCAATATTTCTGAAAGAATAGCGCTTTTGACATTAAACAGACCGGATAATCGAAATAGTATGGATGGGGAGATGATGCCGGCTTTCAAAGACGCAATTCAGCAAATCAAAGATAACGATGACCTGAGATGTTTGATTATTACCGGCAGTGGAAATAGTTTTTGTGCAGGTGCTGATTTTAAACAGGGATTGTCTGGCGATAAAAATCAGTTGCCTAATGAAACCTTTATGGAATTTTATCAACCTTTTTTGGACTTAGGTGAAATAACAATTCCTGTCATCGGTGCGCTAAATGGCCATGCGATAGGTGGAGGCTTAGGTTTGGCGTTGATGTGTGACATACGGATAGCAAATAAATCCGCAAAATATGGAGCGAATTTTGTCCGCTTAGGTATCCATTCAGGGATGGCTATATCCTATCTGGTTCCCCGCCTGGTCGGTTTACCGATGGCAAATGAGCTTTTATTTACCGGTCGACTGATTACCGGAGAAAAATCCTGCGATATTGGATTGGTAAACTATGCAGAAAATGCGGATGAGGTGTTGGACAAAGCATGGGAACTGGCCAGGGAAATTGCGGCTTGTGCACCGGTAGCAGTCAAAATGATGAAGCGATCCATCTACCGGGGATTAAGTTGGAATCCATCTCAAGCGGCTGAGCTTGAAGCTCACTGTCAATCACGGACATTTGAGATGGAAGATGCCAAAGAAGGTATTCATGCATTGTTAGAGAAGCGAGAGCCTAATTTCAAAGGGATTTAAAAGTCGTTGTCGGTGGCTCAACCGGGCAAGTCGCATTTGTTCTTATGCTGTAGAATGCACCAGGGGCGTGGTGAATTTAAGCAACTATGGTGAACAGTTACCAATGAGATAGGATTGTTCATTCCAGTGAAAAGAGAAGCCCTCACCGTTTTCCTGCATCATACTGCTGATTTTAAGCAATACCCGAACTGAAAATTTTATCCATTCATCCTGATCCACCAAATATAACGCATCTCCTTTCATAAAAAGGTTTTTAGGATTCAGTTTGATTTTTTTTCGGGTATTTAAAAGTAGATATAATTCTTCTTTTTTGATTAAATCAATTGCAAATAAGGCGGTGTCTTCATAATGGAAGTAGACTTTTTCTCGATTTTTTCCATTAATCTGGGTTACAAAATATCCATGGTTATCTTTTGAGATGGAAGTATTAAATTTTTGAATGATTTTCCGGTGTTCAAAACGACCATGCTCATTGTTCCAGTTTCCATTCTCATCCAACCAGAAGAGAGCCTTCTCTTTCGGAATGATAATTTCGTTTAACTCTTCTGAAGATGATTTATCGTCCACGTTTTCTCTATTATGGGAGGAATTCATTCTCAAACACCTTTCAGGTGATTTGTTGTTTCAACGTTTCCAGCTCTTCCCAGCGAGCATAAAGATGCTCAACAATTTCCTGTTTGGATTGCAGGTTTCGACAGGCTTCATCCAATAATTGTGGATTACCACCTATTTCTGGTAGTTCCATCTGTTGTTGGTACTGCTCCACTTCAGTTTCAGCAGCCAGAATCTTTTCTTCCATCGTATCAAACTCTCTTTGATCTTTGTAAGAGAGCTTTCTGGATTTTTGTTTGGGTTTGGTTTGCTTTTTGGCAGGATTGGACTCCTGCTTTTCAGGTTTTTGGGTTGCTTGCCATTGGTCATAGTCAGCATATGCCTGGGCGACGCCCTTACCATTAATTCCCAATACACTATTGGTGACGCGGTCCAGGAGAAACCGGTCATGGGTGACCAGAATAATGGCACCAGGAAAATCCATCAGACTCTCTTCCAGCACCTCAAGTGAAGGAATATCCAAGTCATTGGTCGGTTCGTCCAGGAGTAGAATATCTGCGGGTTGCAGCATCAACCTCGCAATAAGAATCCGGGCTTGCTCTCCTCCGGATAGTTGACTGACAGGCATTTCCAGTTGATCAGATCTGAATAAAAACTGTTTTGCCCAACTGGCGACATGAATGGATCTATCTCTGAATATAACGGAGTCTCCCGTGGGTGACAACGAATTGCGTAAGGTCTCATTGGGGTCCAGTTCTTCTCTGGTTTGCTCGAAAAGGACGATTTTGACACCGTCCGCTATTTTGATTTCTCCTTTATCGGCGGCTAATTTACCTGCCAGAAGATTAATCAGGGTGCTCTTACCCGTTCCGTTTTTACCCAGCAATCCCAATCGCCTTCCTGGAGATAGCGTAATCTCAAGATCAGAGAACAGTTTTTTCCCCCCGAGTGATTTACTTAGTTTGCTGGTTGTTAACAGCTTTTTGGTTTTTCGGTGGGTGGCATCAAAATCAAAACTAACTGATGATGTCTGGCGATTTCTCTCTCTGACACTCGACAGGTCACTTTTCAGACGATAGGCCTCTTCGATTCTAAAGCGGGCTTTGGTTGATCTTGCCTTAGGGCCCCTTTGAAGCCATTCAGTTTCCCGGCGAACTTTATTCGCGAGGGCGGATTCCAATTGAATCTGATTATTTAAAAAGGCTTCCCGATAGTAGAGAAATTCACTATAGTTGCCATCGACTTTGAGATACCCTTCCGGAAATAGCTTATTAATTTCTACGATCCGCCGGGTGATGTTTTCCAGGAAATATCGATCATGGCTGACAATTAAAAAAGCAAAATCCGGGGTTTTTAGAATTTGTTCCAACCATAAAATGCCCTCAATATCCAAATGGTTAGTGGGTTCATCCATTAGTAACACATCCGGTTCCTGTATCAGGGCCCGGATGATGGCCAGACGTTTTTTCCAGCCACCTGACAGTGTTCCTGCCGTCTGGTCTGAACTACTGAAATCTGCACGGGCTACCCATCGCTGTATCCGGTTATACTTTTCTGCCTCCTCCATATTTTGATTTGATAATACGGAAAGGAGAACTTGTTCCACAGTCTCTTCGGGATTAAACTGATCATCCTGTGGTACAAAAACCAGCCGGGTCTCTTTTTTAACAGCGACTTCCCCTTCATCAGGGGGTTCCAAACCTGCCAAAATTCTTAAAAAAGTTGATTTCCCAGCCCCATTGGGCCCAATGAGTCCCAGACGTTCCTCCTGGAAAAACGAAACGGAGATATTCGAGAACAGTGATTGGGCACCATAGGATTTTGAAATAGATTGACAGTTGATCAATAGCGACATGGTATTTCGGTGATCTGGTTTGAATAAAAATGAGAAATGATAAGTTTATGCTGATTATTGACTTTTTTGGGGATCTTTAGGCTGATTCTTATAATAGTAAAATCGTTTGTCTTTTTTATGTCTGTGCATGCGAAAAGAGGCATCTTTTTTCAGCTTTGTTATCTTATTTCGAGTGGTAACTGCTTTCTGATCCCATTTCACGATGTTCTCTTTTCGTTTCAGCTCGGCTTCATAATCTTTATAATATCGAATATCTTTGAATGTTTGTGCCGTTTGCAACTCAGTCAATAACTGTTGTTCCAGTTCATGGATCTTGTTCTTCATCTCAGACGTATAATCATCGCTTCCCTTCGCAAATATAATGTCTGAACTCATTATTAATAAGACAATTAATAACAATAGCTTTCTCATATTTTGTTCTCTTTATATTTCAAAGTTCTGATGGCAGATAAAAATAATTAATCCATTAAAGTTATTTTTAAGTCTCATTATTTATCATGATTTCGAAGAAATCACAATGCGCGGGGGGTGATAAATCAATTGTTTGGCATCGGTGTCTCCAGTCATTGTGTAGTACCCATTGCTCAGTTTGATGGTTTTAAGGCAAACAGCCGGTTTGTCCGTATATCTTCATTTACCTGAGTTAGCTTTCTTTTGACCCGATATTTTTCTGCCTCAAGTGAAATACGGTAGGAGAGTGTTCCGATATTAATTCCCATATTTTGTCCAGCTTCAAAATATTTGGCGGTCTCTTCATTGAGCTTTTTGCCGTTTGCAAAAACAGATGCGGTCAATGTATCCAGTATGAAAATCAGATGGTTTACATTTTCAATGATTATTTTGTCAATAATAGGTAACTCCTTATGCTTTAGTAATCCTGAGATCTCTATCAGTGTCTCTTTCGACTCTTCTTCCATGAAAACAGTACTGAGTTTTTTAATAAATTTGACCTGGTTTTTTTCGACAATGCCATCGGCCAGAATAATACTGACAACCGCTTTTGCCAGCCATTTCTGTTCATTGGGTTTCAGGTCTTTCATTTGTCTGATCATAATCCTCCTATGGGTTGTTGAGATGATAAGGGAAAACTATCCTATCCAACGAAATTAGACAATCAAAAACAACGGTACTGAATCAATGTATTGATATGCTGCATTTCTTTAATTTAATCTTGTTTTTACTCTTTATTCTAAAAATTTGTGTCAATCAGTGGTTTTTTGGGTATCGGCCTGAAGGTAGTCATTGACATGAAATTTTAAAAGATATAATAAAAATAAATAAAAAGAATTAGCTAATATTAAGGAGGCGATATGGTTAAGTTTTTCAGTCGAATGGTAAAGTTGGAAGAAGAAGTAAAATCATATCTTTACCATGTTCAGCGATCTGCACTAATATTTGAAGAAGCAATTCAAGATTATCTGAAAGGTGAAATAGCCCGATTTGAAGTTCGGTTGGACGAAATTGGCAAGTTGGAAAATGAAGCGGATCGAATTCGCAGAACGGTAAAACATAAACTTTATACCCATATGTTGATCCCGGAAGCCCGTGGAGATGTCTGGGAATTACTAGAGTCTCTGGATAAAGTCATCGATGTCACTAAAAAAATGATAGAAAACTTTTCATTTGAAAAACCAGTGATACCTGATTTTATTAAAGAAGATTTTTTAAATATGTCTGAGTATATTGGTAAGACGGTTGAGGAACTGGTCAATGCAGCAACGGCATATTTCTCGAATATGAATATGGTAAATGACTTTTCCAATAAGGTGCTGTTTTACGAAAATGAAGTTGACAAACTTGAAGACACGATTAAAAAAACTGTTTTTTCCACCGATAAGCTGGATACCCTTTCAGAGCGAATCCAACTCAGGTATTTTGCAGAAAAGATGGCTTTAATCAGTGATGTCGCGGAATCGGTTTGTGAAAAACTATCGGTTTTTGTGATTAAAAGAGAAATATAAAGGGGATGCAAATGGTTACAGTTCTGTTTTTCCTCTCCAGCGGTCTGTTTTTAGGGTGGTCTCTGGGTGCCAATGATGCGGCAAATATATTCGGGGCTGCTGTTGGCTCAAGGATGATCAAGTTTACAACCGCCGCCACAATTTGCGGTATATTTTTAATTATCGGCGCGGTTGTTAGTGGATCAGGAGCCTCGCATACTTTGGGGAAACTGGGTGCCATTAACACATTGGCGGGGGCATTTACCGTTGCGTTGGCAGCAGCGTTGACTGTATTTTTCATGACCAAAGCCACTTTGCCGGTATCGACTTCTCAGGCAATTGTCGGGGCTATTATTGGCTGGAATTTTTTCTCCGGGATGCCAACCGATTTATCTATTGTGACAAGAATTGTCATGACATGGGTTTTATGTCCAGCACTTGCCATGTTTTTTGCCTTTATTATTTTTTGGATATTTAAGCTCTATATCGAAAACTCAAAACTTCATCTATTTAGAATCGACTCTTATACCCGAATCGCCCTCATCGTTGTCGGTGCTTTTGGATCGTACAGTTTGGGCGCGAACAATATAGCAAATGTGATGGGTGTTTTTGTCACATCTTCTTCATTTCCCGATATAAGTATAGGGGGTTATGTTACGATTACCAGCACCCAGCAATTGTTTCTACTGGGGGGAATTGCGATTGCGGTAGGTGTGTTTACCTATTCAAAAAGAGTTATGACAACAGTGGGTTCAAGCATTATTACCCTTTCCCCGATTACTGCTCTGGTTGTGGTTACATCAAGTTCAATGGTCCTTTTTTTGTTCTCTTCTGAATATTTATACAACTTTTTTGTTTCCCACGGTATTCCACCCATTCCTCTGGTACCTGTATCCAGTTCTCAAGCTGTTGTTGGCGCCATTATTGGGATTGGAATGGCCAAAGGAGCCAGAAACCTTCATTTGAATGTCATCGGCCGAATTAGTCTGGGATGGGTGTTTACACCTATAATCTCGTGTATTATTTCATTTATCACCTTATTTTTTATGCAGAATGTTTTCATGACTGTGGTTTACCTGTAGTGGCAGGATCAATCCCATCCACGTCTCCTTAAATTTTTTCTGTACCGTCCAAGTAAATGCTGTGATTAAAAAAGCTTCCTCAATCCAGGTATATTCTTTTAAATTTTTTAGAGTGGATTCATGGTTTTAAAGCCAAGTTATACAGAATTGGAAGAAAAAATTGAGTCGCTTCAGGAAGAAATTGATACATTGTCTGGCAAACAAAAGAAGCTGCAGCAGAGTAATGACTTTTTAAATGCTGTTTTTGAAAATCGGTCCGAATATATTGTTTTTAAGGATTTGGATAGTCGAATCCTTAAATTTAACAAGCAATATCAGGAAATGCAGTTTCATTTAACTAAGACTTATGATCTTTTGGGTAAAAATAATTTTGACCTCTTTTCCGAGGATCAAGCACTTCGTGCGAATGAAATTGAGCAACAGGTTATGGAAGGTCGTAAGCCTTTTGTGAATAGAGACGTAAAGATGGTCTCATCTCACGGAGAAGAGATGGTGTTATTGGAAAGTCAATATCCGGTGCAGGACAAAGAGGGTCATGTGACTGGCCTGGCAGTGATAGGCCATAATATCACCGCGCAAAAGATAACAGAAAAGGCTTTATGGGAAAATGAGGAGCGATTCAGAATATTGATGGAAAGTGCTCCATTAGCAATCATGAGCATTGATCCTTCAGGTCGTATCATAGACTTAAATTCCAAGATTGTGGAACTGATGAATTCTCCATCTGCTGAAGAGACCCGAAAGATAAATATTTTAACATTTCCTCCCTTGATCGAGCAGGGAATATCAGCAGATTTCAAGCATTGTCTGGAAACCAGTAAATCAGGGGTTTTTGAACACTCTTATTTAACCAAATGGAAAAAGCGGGTGTATATGCGATATTATCTCAGCCCTGTTTTAAATCATGATAATGTTGTTATCGGTTGTCAGGCAATCATTGAGGATTTTTCCAAATGGAAAGAAGCAGAACAGGAACTGCATGAACTGCATGAACAGGCCAGGAAAGATGCAGATACCAAAGCGCTTTTATTGAATGAGGTAAACCATCGGGTAAAAAATAATTTATCTAGTATTATTGGTATGTTGTATACCACTCAACGTTTTATCAAGCAAGCCGGTAATCAAGTGGATTACATGCTGACAATTAGTGATTTGATTAACAGGATTGAAGGGTTGGCAACAGTTCATAATATGTTGTCTGCATCCAGGTGGTCTTCAGTGACATTGAAAGATCTGAC
>Ga0307989_1000278_pt1 | contig 35581 bp, 21 predicted proteins | sample EllFjometagen185_FD_203164 | JGI IMG/M metagenome (GOLD analysis project Ga0307989, IMG submission 203164) | Marine microbial communities from Ellis Fjord, Antarctic Ocean - #185 | ecosystem: Environmental > Aquatic > Marine > Unclassified | place: Southern Ocean | collected 2014-10-08 | reverse complement strand
CTGCTTCTTCGGCTACCGGCTCAGCTACCTCTTCCGGGGCTGCTTCTTCGGCTACCGGCTCAGCTACCTCTTCCGGGGCTGCTTCTTCGGCTACCGGCTCAGCTACCTCTTCCGGGGCTGCTTCTTCGGCTACCGGCTCAGCTACCTCTTCCGGGGCTGCTTCTTCAGCTACCGGCTTAGCTGTCTCTTCGGCCGCTGCCGTTTCTTCAGCTTGAACCTCTGCGCCTTCAACTGCTTCCTCAGCTACGTCATCTTCATCGTCAGTGCTGATGATGATGCCCTGCTCTTGAAGGTGTCGGTAATTGGCTTCTGACAGTCCGATAACGCTCAGGCCCAACCTTCTTTCGCTGACCTTGAGGTTGATAATTTTCGCCTGGATCTCGCTTCCCAGCGGGTAGAACTGTTTCAGGCTCTTCTTGCTGACCTCTTTGTCAATCTCGCTGACATGAATCAGGCCCTCAACACCCGGCCGAATTTCAAGGAAAACACCAAAATCAGCCAGATGAACAATCTTACCGGTGATGATATCACCTTCGTTCAACTCGCCTTCCAGTGTCTGCCAGGGGTCTTCAGACAGCTGTTTGATACCCAGTGACAGTCGTTGATTGTCGACATCGATATTCAGGATCTTGACATCGATCTCATCACCCTTGTTGTAGAACTCATTCGGGTTCCGCTGTCTCTGGCTCCAGGACATATCAGAGATATGAACCAGTCCATCGATCCCCTCGTCCAGACCAACAAAAATACCGAAGTCTGTGATGTTGCGGATTTTACCCTGAACAACTGATCCGGTTGGATTGGTTTCAGCAACCTCTTTCCATGGATTGGGCAGGGCCTCTTTCATGGAGAGAGAAATACGTCGCTGCTCTGTATCCAGCTCCTTGATCACTGCTGTAATCATGTCTCCCAGCGATACAACTGCTGACGGCTGGCGAATCTTCTTGGTCCAGGACATTTCGGAGACGTGGATCAATCCCTCGACGCCCTCTTCGATTTCGATAAACGCACCGTAATTTGTCAGGCTGACCACTTTTCCCACCACTTCAGTGCCGATGGGGTACTTGTCTGATACAGCATCCCATGGATTGGCTGTCTTCTGCTTGTAACCAAGTGATACCTTCTCTTCTTCCTCGTCAAACTTCAGCACAATCACTTCAATCTCATCGCCGATACCAAACATCTCAGACGGATGAACAATCCGGCCCCAGGTCATGTCGGTAATGTGCAGCAATCCGTCTACGCCACCAAGGTCGACAAAAATCCCGTAATCGGTGATGTTTTTGACATGCCCTTTAATAATAGCGCCTTCCTGCAGCAGTTCGAGAGTCTTTTCACGCTGCTCTTCCCGATCGATTTCGAGAATGGCACGACGTGACAGCACGATGTTGCCCCGCTTCGGGTTGTACTTCAACACTTTGAAATCAAAGCGCTCGCCAATCAGTTTATCCAGGTTCCGTACAGGTCGCAAGTCAACCTGTGAGCCCGGCAGAAATGCCTTGATACCGATGTCCACAGACAAGCCACCCTTGATGCGTGCACTGATCTGCCCGGAAACAATCCCGTCCTCGCTGTAAACCTTTCCAACCTCTTCCCAAACCCGGAGTTTCTTAGCCTTTTCCTTTGAAACAACCGCCTGGCCGCTGTCATCCTCAAGCCGTTCCAGGTAAACTTCTGTGTTCTCACCAACCTCAACTGTCAGTGCTCCATCACCGTCATAAAATTCCTGAGATGGGATTTGTCCCTCGGACTTATATCCGAAATCGACCGTTACAAAATCCTTGGTGATCTTTGTAACCACCCCTTCTACAATGTTCTGCTCGTTTATCTTTTCCAGGCTTTCGGTCACCCGCTGTTCGAAATCAAATTCCTCATCTACGAATTCAATTCGGGTATCGTCTAGTTCAAATCTTGTCAGTTCAGTCATGGAGTCTTCAGTTATCTAAAAGGTTAATAAATTGACAGTTAACTAAAACGTAATATTTATTTATGACTTGATTTCGCTATTTAGTCAATGTGAAACTCTTATTATGAGGCGATTTTTTCTGCGACCCCGACATCCCATCCTGATCCGCGTTATCCACATAATTTTACAAGCGTTTTCCCCACAAAAGGGGGTGGGCTCATCACGCCATCAGAGACACCCTTATTTTGATTGCCTCAAGGATTGAATTGTTATAGCTTAGAAACGAAAGCAGACCTAATCTGGCAAACCTACGAGCTAACTAAAATCAGAGCAAACAAGACCGCTGCACCATACATCAAGCGACCATGATATCAAGATTCTGGCAGATCAGACCAGCAATTATCACTCTACTACTCCTAATTTTTATATCTTCGGGTTGTGGTCCCAGTCAGAAAGAGCTCACCATAGGAGCCTTGCAACATTTTCGAAAGGGAAATCAGCACTTTTCCAACGATAACCCGAAATCAGCCATTACCGAGTATCGGATGGCAATCGCCCTCGATGACCAGCAGGCCGCCTTTTATTTTAATCTTGGCCTGGCCTACTACCGCCTTGTTCTTTACGATCAGTCGATTGAGGCGTATCGCACAGCCATCAAAAAATCTCCTGACCTCGTGGAGGCCTGGTATAATCTTTCTCTGGCACTGGACAAGATAGGGGAGAGCGACCAGGCATTTCTGGCGTACGGTCGATATCAGAAACTGAACCAAATACAGACGATTCGGAAAAAGGAACCGACCAGACCGGTTGTCTTGCAGAAACCTAAATTACCAGTCACTGGAAAGGATAATCAAAAATATTGAGAGCAGTTCTCTTTTCCGCTACCTGTTGTTTTAAGAGCCATCATGAATAAGTCGCCGACCGTCGTCCCACTGGATCAAATACTTAGTCCAATCAGCTCAGATTTGAAGAAGGTGGAGGAACTGTTACTTAAGAATATGGAGACGGAGATTCCACTTCTTTCTGAAGTGGGACAGTATATTCTCAAATCAGGTGGCAAACGGGTACGACCAGCTCTGCTTCTTCTGGCAACAGGGGCTGTGGGATCAATTACAGATGGTGCCTGCGTAGCGGCAAATATCATTGAATACCTGCATACAGCGACACTGTTGCACGATGATGTCGTTGACAATGCTGACTTGAGGCGCTCTCAAAAATCTGCGCGAACCATATGGGGAAATGAGGCCTCCGTCCTGGTCGGTGATTACCTTTTCGGATACGCATTTTACCATCTGGCATCCCTGAATAATCTGAATCTGATCAACATCCTTTCAAAGACATCTACACTGATGGCGCGAGGTGAGATTAAACAATTAACCCGCAACAACCAGCTAACCACCGAAGCTGATTACCTGGATATCATTTACTATAAAACAGCCAGTCTGATGGAAGCGGCCATGCAGATCGGTTGTATACTGGGTGGGGGCGACGATTCCGAGCAGGAAGCCATGCGGTTATGCGGCCTGAATATCGGCATGGCATTTCAGCTGGTTGATGATGCCCTGGACTATGATATCAGCAATAAAGATACCGGCAAACAGCAGGGGGTTGATTTGAAGGAGCGAAAAATAACACTCCCGTTAAGCCACCTGATCGAAACCGCTTCGCCTGAGGATGCCACCGAAATTAAAAAAATTCTGGCTGCTCCAGAAATTACCGATGAGCATGTCAAAAGGGTTTCCCAACTAATTTCAGTATATAAATCTGACAGTTACACCCGTAAGCAGGCGCAATCTTATGCGGCCCAGGCAAAAAAAGCGATTGAAAAAATTCCTGACAGCGCATATAAGACCAGTATCGAACAACTTTCTGATTTTATTGTTTCCAGAAAAAAATAGCCCCCTGCCCAACAGTTGTCGCATCAATCGCTCAAACAGAGCAATGGTGCTACAGAAAACTTGTTGAAGGTAATATCTACTTTATGTTAGGGTTCCCGACTAAGAAAGTGTGACTCTCAGTGACTACTGGAATCTGATCCGGTCATGGGTACGAACCGGCAGGGATTTCTGATACCGAACATTACGAATATTGTCGATCTAGGCACAACTGAACGCAAGACAAGTTGCTAACGTTCTGCACAAATCCGATCATCGACGATTCGGTATCTCGTTTTCAGATATGTATCGAGTCAATCGAAATATGCAAGTCAAGGCAGGACTGGTTTTCAGCCACAGCAAAATGTTCAGCGAATTATCAGATCAGCACCGATAAAAATACTCATGAAAAAGATCTTCCTGGATGAGTTTCCGGACAAAATAGATCAGGCCATTCAACTTGTTGAAGAAACGCGGTACTTTCGTACCGTGGATTCCAACCTGCTGCAGGAGATTTTCCTGAAAGCCTGGATCTTCGAGGTGGGTACAGCTGAATTTTTGATCCGCGAAAAGAACAGAAGCGACCGTATGGTATACATCCTCCTTGATGGAGAGTTTAATGTATATGCCGATGAGAAGTTTATTCTGAAGATTGACCAACCCGGCAACACCATAGGAGAAATGGCCGTCATCAGCCCGAACACCCCCCGATCTGCTGATGTAATCGCAGTCGTCCCAAGTAAGGTGGTAGCCATCGAATCCAGTTTTCTTGGCAAAGAGGACCCTGTCAGTCAAAAGCTGGCCAACGCATTTTTACAAATGTTCAGCAATCTTCTGGCTGAAAAACTCCGCATCACAACCGATCGCGCTAAAATGTACGAAAACGCCGTACTCGAAAAGCAGGAGATCGATAAGTTCAACAAGGAAATTACTGAGGTTTCACAAGACCTGGAGAGGGAGTTACAGGAAAAGCTGGCACAGATTAAGCTATTTTCGAATGTTGTTGAATCCAATCTGGATGCGATTATAACAACGGACACGGACGGGATACTGCTTTCAGGCAACCAGGCCTTTTTCTCAATTTTTGGGTTCAAGAAGAAGGAGGTAGAAAACCTCACTCTTAAAAAACTTTTTGGTGACCTGAAAGGGGAGGACGATAGTTATTCGAAAATGTTCATAGGGGGATGGAACGGCCAAAAAACCGCCACCTGTAAGAACAAGAAAAAATTCCCGGCTTTGATATCGGTATCACCCATTCGCTCGAAGGTAGATCATAAAAGTGAACGCACCCTGTTTGCCATTGTCATCCGTGATATTACCATACAAAAACAGTATGAGGAGCATATTCTCAAGACAAATGAGCAGTTGACGCAGACCTATGCCGAGCTGGAAACCACCCTGGAAGCGCTCGAAAAGAGCAATAAAATAAAGGACCAGTTTCTATCGAACATGTCGTCCCAGCTACAGACCCCACTTGACAGTATTTCCAACTACACAGACCTGATAAACAAGGAGCTGCCGTCAAGCAACCAACTAAAGGGGTTCAAAAAGTATTTCGGGCAAATCACGGAAGAGGCCAGAAAGATGGAGAAACTGGTGGGGAATTTGCTCACCATGGCAGAACTGACCTCTGGGATGGATCTCTCGTTCAACGTTATCCGCTTCGTAGACTTTATCGCCAGATTTATAGATCATAGTCAAAGACTTAATAATCTGGAAACCGATTTTGATACAGAGCTGACAGTCTTTGTGGCTGATGAGAACAAACTGTTTGAGGCGCTGAACGATATTTTTGACTACGTCATTCGCGAAAAGGGGGCAGATACCCCTGTATGCCTGAATGTCAAACAAAACACCGAAAAATCCCAGCTTGAGTTGAATGTCTATTCAGGAGACAAATCGGTATTTGACGTAGAAGTGAATGTGATGGAGGAAGACCTGGTAGCAGACGGTGTGGAGCTGGCCCTTCAAAAAGGTGAACTCATGCTTCCGCTGGCCAAGCGGATTATCGATCTCCATCAGGGGAACATGCACATCACGACGATAGAGGAAAACGAGCACATCTCAATTCGCCTGCCTCTGGATCCCAACGTTGAACATACAGCAAGGGTCAAGGCGCTGATTATCGACGAGCATGAATGGGATCGCAAGATTATCCGGGGAATCATCGAAAAGAAATTTGTATTCAACGAGATTTTCGAGTTTGACTCACAGACCCCTGCCCTTAATGCGATTAACGCCATCAAACCCGATCTTCTGGTCATCGATCCATTTTTCGAAGAACCTGAGTGGGAGTACGACACCTTTCTGAAGAAACTGCTCAGTAATAACCGGGACAAGACATCCACCCTGGTCATCAGCAATAAGCTTAACAACCTGGCATACAGAAACGTCATCACATCCATCGGCATCACCGATTTTCTGTTCAAGCCGTTTACCGTGGAAGACGCGCTGTTCAAGATCAACAGCATTATCGAAACCAAACAGCGGTTGTTTCTGCTGTCAGATAACATTCAAAAAGCGGAAAAAACAGCTGCGACGGATGGCATGACCGGCCTGTTCAACCGCAAATACTTCGACGGCTTTATCAAAGAGGAAATCATCCAGGCGGAGCTGCACGACCATGCCTGTTCCATTATCATGATCGATGTGGATAATTTCAAGCACTACAACGACACCAACGGTCACCAACTCGGAGATGAAGTATTGAAAAGGGTCGCCCGAATTCTGAAGGACGGGGTCCGTCGAAGTGATATGGCGGCCCGTTACGGTGGAGAGGAGTTCGTCATTGTTCTGCCGGGAACCCCGAAAAAAATGGCCGAAAATATTGCAGAAAAATTGAGAAAAAACCTTGAGGAAGAAAAATTTGTCAATCAGGAGAAACAACCCAATGGTACCCTGACCGCCAGTTTCGGTGTTTCATCCTTTCCTGAAAACGGGGGGACGCCGGAAATCGTCCTCAAGGGAGCTGACCATTGCCTCTATCTTGCCAAGGAACAGGGCCGGAATACCGTCGTAGGTGCCGAAGGCATCGTCGAACTTTAACTGAAGCACTCATCAGCCTCCCCCTCATTGCCTCATGATGATCTCTAAAAAGAGATATTTGTTGCTGCTCCTCTTCGCGCTTCTTATCTTTGACAGCTGCTCAAGACACTATAGACATCCTGATCTTCCGTCGAACCGCAAGGTTTCTGAATACTCCTCTGATCATATGAAGCTGTTTAACCGTCCCTATTCTGAACTGCTATCGGGAGACGATTTACCGGTTGAGGGGCTGAGAAGTGCCATTGAACAGAACCTGCTGTTTCTCGGCCGGATTTCCCAGAACCAGACATTTCAATATGGCAGCCTGGACTATTCAGCCCTGGAGATCTCAAAATCCATGAGATTGTTTCTATCGATACTGGACAGAATTAACAATACAGATGAACTGGTTGCAGAGTTGGAAAGGAGCTTTTACATATTCGGTTCCGTCGCCAATCACGAAGAGCAGGTCATGCTGACAGGCTACTATGAACCGATTTTCAAAGGAAGCCTGAAGAAATCAGCCGAACACAACGTACCAGTCTACGGACTTCCAGATGACCATCGGGTATTGCAGTTGGAGCGGTTCCGAAAATCCCTTCGTTACCGGACCATTGTATATCGCCTGCTGGATGAGAAGCTGACTCCATACCACACCAGGGAAGAGATTATGGAGAAGGGTGTTCTGAATGGAAAGGCAGAGGTTCTGGCCTGGATGACAGACCCGATTGATCTGTTTTTTCTCCAGGTCCAGGGTTCAGGTATTCTCGTTCTCCCCTCCGGGGAACGTCTGAAGATCAGCTATGCCGGCTCAAACGGGATGCCCTATTCAAGTATTGGCAAACTGCTGGTAGTGGAGGGAAAACAGCTGTTGGAAGAGACATCGATGGGATCTATCCGGAAGTATCTCAACGACCATCCTGAGGAGCTGAAAAGGGTACTGTATCACAACAAGAGTTACACATTCTTTAACATGGAAAAGAGTGCCGGACACCCACGAGGAAGTCTGAATGTCCCCTTAACGCCACTCCGTTCAATAGCTATGGATGTGACGGTTTTCCCAAAAAGTGCTCTTGGATACCTGGTTGCTGACCGGCCTTCCTTTGATGCAAAAATGGCGTATCAGGGGTCGAAACCCTTCGCACGGTTCGTCGTCGCACAGGACACGGGTGGTGCGATCAAGGGGCCGGGGCGGGTGGATCTGTTCTGGGGTAACGGACTGCTGGCAGAAAAAAGTGCCGGAATTATGCGCACCTTTGGTAAACTCTATTTCCTGATTGCGAAAAAGGAAGTTCTGAAGGGTATCAATTAGGTTGCGCCAATAAATTGATATAAAACTTCCTGCCGGACGATACCGTGCTCTCTCCCTGAGAGTTTTTCGCCCTGACCCGCCAGAACAGATAGTTGATTTCGTTCTGTTCCATCAGACTGATCGCCAGGGCCGGCATCTCGCCGACCAGTGGTTTGATCATCTTCGCCGATTCCCACTTCGATCCCTTCGGCAGCTCAAAGATATTCTCCATATCCAGAAACTCTTCGTCTGCAGAGATCTGAACCTTGAATTGGTTGTACTGCTTGCTGCGCCATTGAAAAATAAACCGGCCATCTTCCGCAAAGGAGTGGGAATCCCCCGGAAATTCAAGAGCGATATCGCTGAATATAATAGTCTCCTTGCCAATTACCTCATTGTTGTTCTCATTTGATTCTTTGACATAGTTTGGCTTGTCCAGCACAGCATGGACCAGGTATTTCCCCTTCTGCTCCTTTTCCGGGATGGTCAACGGCAAATGCATCACCTTTCGCTCGCCTGGTGCGATTATTTTTATCGTATCCTTATAAAACTGAAATCGGCGTTTGGGACGATGTTGATAATACCAGCTCGCAGAAAATCCGATATCCTGGGCTACGTCACCCCCGTCATTGGAAACAACGAGTTTGATATGGGCAGTTTCCCCCCTGAGAATAGAATTATTGTTACTGACAGAAAGCTCTTCGATAAAAAGGTCAGGCAAATCGAATTCAACACGTTTAGGGTTTTCACGGATAGCTTCCGTTTTTGCGCCGACCACCCTTTTCACAGCTGGTTTGACTTTCCCATTTTTATCCTTTGGCCTGCGATGCTTCTCATCTGCTGCATAAAAATGCGTATTCTGTTTTTTGGAACTGCTGGCGATAAGCTTCCCTTTTGTCGAAAATACCCTGGCTGACACCACATACCCACCCGCTTTTTTGATTTTAACCGGATATACCAGCAAGGCACGTGTTTCAGTTTTCGCCTTGGCCACTATTCGTTTCGCCCCATAGGTAATGATCAACTGGTTGGGCATGGTAATCGTCAGCTTAACCACCGCTGCTCGATTCTTTGATCCATAGTTTTTGACCTTGACCTCAATCAACTGCTTCCTACCCGTATGAATGGTGTCCTCACCAATGGTGATTTGTTCAATTGTCAGCCCCGCTGGTTTATGTGATGCCCCCTGCAGACTAAGCGGAAGCAGGCAGCACAGGATCAGGAGCGGCAGAAAAAACTGATTCAATGTCGTTCGTGGTTTCAAACCAGTACCCCATTCAATATATAGATGATTTTCATGGCAACAAACAGATTTGAAGTGATCAGGATATTACTCATCTTCGGACAACTGCTGTACAAACTCTTCTTCCCGGATAATGGCGTCGTTACGATACAACATCACCCGCCCAGACTCGCTTCCGGCAATCAGATCCAGATCACCATCAGCGTCAAGATCAACCGCTATCGGTACACTTCCCTGTAAAAACGGAAGATTATCCCCATATTTTCCAATCGCTGACCAAGTGCCAGACAGGTCTGAACGGTCATTTTTCAGGAACACAATCCGCCCGGCATCCGTGCCGATCAACAACTCTTTGGTACCGCTATTGTTAAGATCTGCAAAAAATGGGGCTGCTCCCAGATCAACATCTATTTTGCGGTAATCCCGGCGGACAATACTAAAGCTGGCAGAATCGTTACGCACAAAAACCAGACGGCCCCGAAATATACCCACCAGCAGATCCATCAAGCCATCGTTGTCCAAGTCTATCACTGCAGGTTTGGCATCACCATCAAGCCAGATATGCTCGAAAAACCCTTCCTCTTCTACAAACCGTGGCTGTTCAGCAGACCCCTGGTTATCATAAAAGCGCAACCGCCCCCGCTTGGTCCCCAGAATCAAATCCAGATCACCGTCCTGGTCCAGGTCGGTCAACAGCGGAGCTGTATTTTCTTCACCCGACGTTTCAACATAGCTCTCGGATATCAGCTTAAAATCCCATATCAGTTCAGATCCCTGGTTCTCGTAGTAATAAACAGAACCTGATTTACTGCCAATCAGCAGATCCAGGTCTCCATCCTGATCCAAGTCTCCCAGAGTAGGGGCAGACTTGGAAATCGTATCATTCAATACAAGGGCAGTGCTCGTCCTCACAAATTTCGGCTCAATTTTAATACGTACCGGCTCAAGATCCTCAAAGGCGGTCACCTCCTGTCCCAGTTCCTCATCCTCTGCGTCACCCTGCTCTTCGACCTCAATTTCGACAGGTCCGTCCACATCCTCAACAACCAATGAGCCTTCTTTCTGGTCAATGGAATTGTCAACTACCTTTTGCGACTCATCTCCGATCCCCTCAAGGCCGCCGTTAAGATACAGCAGAAAGTCACCTGAATTGTTCCCGAGTAGCAGGTCTGCGTTACCATCGCCATTGAAATCAAGGATAAATGGATGGCTGCGGGTATAGACATCAAAGGTAAAGAAAGCCTTTTCATTTGGCTCCCAGATCGTATTATCCTCACCAAACTTGCCCGGGGCAACCATCAGATGAATTTTACCCTCTTCATCTCCCAGAATCATGTCAGGATTTTTATCACCATTCCAATCGAAAAAGGACGGGACCCCATTTCGAATAACCTTGACCGATCCAAAACGCGTTGATTCCACGGCATACACCGGTTCTTTCACGGTACCCTTATTAATATAGAGGATCACTCGTCCTGCAAAATTCCCAATCAGCAGATCCAGATCTTTGTCACCGTCAATATCCAGAAAGCGGGGAACACTATTAGATCCCACATCAATTTGAAAATAAGCTTGATCTTTCAATATCCAACGGGGTGACTCAGGTGTTCCCTGGTTGAGAATCAGGGCAATTTGTCCCTGTTTTTCACCCACCAGCAGATCCAGGTCGCCATCCCCGTCAATGTCCCCCAGAATGGGCGCACTGTTCTCCATACCTGTAATGTAGATCAGCTCTTCAGTTTTCAACACCCAATCCGGTTCTGTTGCAGTCCCGATGTTTTCATAATAGTTGAGATTGCCGCCTTCTTCGCCTACGATCAGGTCCAGGTCTTTGTCATTATCCAGATCCCCGGCAGCAATGCTGGCCCGGTTACCGGTTACGACCAGCTTGTGGAAATTGAACAGGTTTGTGCTGATATTCCACAGTGACCGACTCTTCCCCCGAGGTCGATTATCATAGAGAAAAACCGTCGGATTTGCACTGCCAATCACCATATCATCATCATTATCCCCATCGATATCAACAAAAAATGGCGTCGATTCCCCTCCAATATCTATCAGTTGAAAGTTCCGCTCCTTGAATACCCAATTCGGAGAAAAAATAGTCCCCTCATTCAGATAAAAGCTCAAGGTTCCGTTCTTCTGGCCCACCAGCATATCAAGATCACCATCCTTATCCCAGTCAAAAAGCCCTGGCGCTGCGTGGGTTTCCAGGCCGAACTCCAGAATCTTAATGGGTGGTTGAGCCCTGAACTTGGCCTTTTTTCGAGTCCCCTCATTGTAGAAAAGCCACACTTTTCCTTCCACTGTTCCCACCAGCAGATCAAATTTTCGCTTGAGATTCACATCTGCAAAAATAGGGATACTACCCTTGCCAACTTCAATTCCTTCATACTTAGCCGTAATCAGCTTGAATACCGGAATCAGGTTATTCCCCTCATTCTCGAAAAACCAGATTCGGCCTTCATCCGAACCTATAAACAGGTCAAAGTCACCATCGCTGTCAATATCAATCAATGCAGGTGCAGACCTCATTCCGACGTCAATGACATTGCGGATCTTCGATCTACGCCCTTGCTTGCGGATCTCGAATACAGCCTTATATTGTTGCGTAATCAGAACAAAAATGGGGGTCTGACGATCCCCCTGGTTTTCGAAATAGGCAATTTCGCCATTTTCCTGACCCACAAAAATATCCTTATCACCATCGCCATCAATGTCAGCAAATGCCAACTTGGACGACCGCATCTCATGGGAGAACAGCAGGCTTTTTTCACCATTCAAGGTGCCGTAGTATTGCTGCTGCCACTTATATTTAATCTCTTGACCGTTCTCTTCAGCGGAAAAAAGTTCCCCCTGAAAAATAAGTAAGGTTAAAAATATACCGGTCAAAATTCGCTTCATACCATCCATTATCTGTTTTCACTTAACGCATTCTCTATCTATCCAGCGCCTTTACCGGGCAATGGACAGTCGGATAGCAGACCACCAACTGGAATGCATAAACTAATTGCTGCTGGTAGTACATCATTAATCGTGCCGTTTTCCACAGCTTTCAAAATTTATTTCTCCGATATTATCCGTATCCTTCTGCCGGTATTGTCATCAACGCCTCATGTTCAATATTGATGATCTACTGCCCGAATCCGGGGTGCAATTTGGAAAAGGCTGAGCGACAACACGGTATTTTCGAAACTTGCAGTAAATAATACGAACCGGGAACTATCCCCGGCAGGTGTATGTGGATCAATCAGATGATTTTCTTGACATCACCCAGCAGTGATGAATATTTGGACGTCTCTGGAAGTCAGGGGAGAGGGTTTCCTTTGATATGTTACGAAGGTCATAGCTGTCCGCTATTTGGGGATCCAGTTTAAAGTTTCTGAGGTTGTTGGAGAAAATGAGCGTCCCCCCTTTGGCAAGCAGGTCAAAGGCCTGCTTAATCAAAGTCGAATGATCCCGCTGCACGTCAAATACTATTTTTGATCCACTTGTATTGGAAAAGGTGGGCGGATCCAGAAAAATCAAGTCGAACTGGCTGGTTGACCGTTTCAACCAGGGCATACAATCCGCTTTCACAAAACGATGACGATCGGGCTTTAGCTGATTCAGTGCCATATTCCGTTGAGCCCAGTCCAGATAAGTCTGTGAACTATCGACGGATGTGGTAGAGGCAGCACCTCCCAGTGCCGCATGAATGGTTGCGGTCCCGGTATAGGCAAAGAGATTTAAAAATCGCTTCCCTTCTGCCATCTCACCGATCATCTTTCGCGTCAGCCGGTGATCCAGAAACAGTCCTGTATCAAGATAATCAGACAGATTGACATAAAATCGGCATACGCCCTCACCAACTTCGTAAAACACCTGTTCAGATTTAAGTCGCTGATACTGAGTACTTCCCTTCTGTCGATGCCGAACCTTCAAAAAAATATGCTCAGCAGGCACATCAAGGGTATCAGGCAAAATGGACAAGATATCATTCAGACGGGAGCGGGCTTTATCGGGTTCAACCGTAACGGGAGCTTGGTACTCCTGTACGTGAACCCGGTCATGGTAGATATCCACGGCAACCGCATACTCTGGCAGATCGTTGTCATACAACCGATAACAATCTATATTTTCAGTTGCCTGCCACTTTTTAAGCCGTTTCCGATTCTTCCGCAATCGATTGACAAATCCCTTTATCTCATCACCGGCAACCCAATCTCGGGGAATCTGAGATTCACGGCGTGGCTGTGAAGCATCGGCTTTTGTCTCCAGCTGTCTGTAATTAAACAACCGACACCTGATGGCCCCGTTGTAAAAGGTATACTCCTTTTTTGATCGCAACCCAACTGCATCCCCCAGTTGAAGGTTGCCGGTAAAAAGAGACGCCTGCCACGACTGAAATTCGGTTCTCAGTTTTCCGCCCACTTCCCGATAGAGTTTCTGCAACTCCTTCTGTTTCCCTATCCGCTCACCATAGGGTGGGTTCAAAACCACAAGACCCGGTCTTTCCCGGGTTTTCGGATGTGGGGTCAGTTCAGACAGCGGTTTTTTTTCAAAATGGACCAATCCGGTCAAGCCCGCCTTTTCGAGATTAGCAACGGATATTCGAACAGCGTCTGAGTCAGCGTCATAACCAATGATGGGGGGCAGTTTTGCGATTCCACGTGTTTCCCTCTCCTCAGCCTCTGTCAGGAGCTCTTCCCAAATATCCGGTTGGTGTTGCTTCCACTTCAGAAAACCGAAGTAGTCTCTGAGCAGCCCTGGAGCAGAGTCTGCGGCAATCAGGGCCGCCTCAATGGGCAGGGTCCCCGATCCGCACATGGGATCTATCAGGCTGCCTCCCTGTTCGGCAATCTCCCTCCATCCAGCCTGTAGCAAGATTGCAGCAGCCAGATTCTCCTTCAACGGTGCCATACCACCTTCAGTTCGATACCCTCTTTTGTGAAGGCTCTCTCCCGAGAGGTCAAGGCTGACCGTCGCCTGGTTTTTCAACAGATACACATTAATACGAATATCCGGCTGTAACAGCTCCACCGATGGCCGTCGCTCAAACTGCTCACGGAACTGGTCGACCACGGCATCCTTTACTTTCAGTGCCCCGTAGTGGGTATGATCGACACGCGATCTGGAAGATACGAAATCCACAGCAAGTGTTCCATCGGGTTCAAGGTGCTCATTCCAGTTAATCCCTTGAATACCGTCATATAGTTCCTCAGGGCTTTTTGCCTGAAAACTGGTGATGGGCATCAAGACCCGGTTGGCTGTTCTCAACCAGAGACAGGCGCGATAGGCCTGTTTGATATCACCTTCGAAATGGACTCCCGAAGCCACCTGACGAACCTGTTGAGCTCCCATTCGGTCCAATTCGGTCTTGAGCAAAGATTCGATTCCTTTTGGTGCTGTCGCAAAAAACTGTTTTATCTGCTTCATCTCTGGTTGTGGATAGGGGCTGCGCCAATCAAGCGGTTGGCGGACGACCTGACAGTCAATCTGCCGAAAGATTCATTCCATACTGGAAAATAACCACACAAGCTGGTAGTCTGTTGTGACCGATAAAAATCAGACCTATTTAATGGTGCAGTACCACTATAGTTTCGATATCAGTCACCTGACCGATTAAAAACGATTCGAACACCAGAAAATCGGTCTAAATCTGAAAAATAGTCGTCATGTACCGATAGTATCTTATTCAGGGGATTAATGAAAACCGATTACCCGGATATTCACCCTGGATTTGATCCAGATAGACAACGGCTGGTCAAACCCGATTCGAACATCCTTCAATATGGTCTTTAAGAACCTTTTTCAATCGCAAAGCGGGAACAAGCGGAAACAGCAAAAGAAGAGCGGTTCAGCAACGAAACCAGCTGTCTCCAGTCCGCCATCCGGCGGCCTGTGCAGCATTTTCAGAGAGGGGCTACAGCTCAAGGATGGTCCCAGTGAGCAGATGGCTGCTCAGGTCAAAGAGGGTGTTGAATTTTTCAATAGCACCAATGAAGGTCGTATCAACCACGCATTTGAATCATTTGATCTCTCGATGCGTTACGCGCTTTTTGAAATCATCTACCTGCTCCATGTCAATGATCAGAAACTCAGTGAGCTGACCTTTAAAGTCTTCACAACAAATAAAAAAAAGGCCAGCGACCAGGAGACAACTGTCAATCTTTACATGGAGGGTGCTCCAGCAGGTGTCAAGGGAATCGGCAGTCTCTCGCCGGTCTTTCAGGAAGAGTTTAAGGCCTATATCCAAAAGACCTTTGACGATCGGATTTTTGAGGTGGCCGATGCCCCCATCGAGGGGATATACAGCATTGGGTCCATCGGAACGGTCGGCCACAAAAATATCGCCTCGGACCTGGATCTGGAGGTGCAATACAATCTGGAACCGTCTGAATTTGACGCCAGTGACTGGACCGATGAATCCATCAATAATCTCCTGCTGAAGGAGCACGGGCAGCTAATCAAGCGCTACTATCAAAAAAAAGGAATCGAACCGGCAAGCATCACAGCCGAGCAGAAAAAAAAGGCATCCATCTTTTTCAAGAAACGCATCGAGCAGAAGTACCCGATTTTGTACCAGCACCTGGTCGCAAAAAAGTCGAATATTGAAAAGGAGATCCGCGTCAAGAACGACCAGAAGATGCGATTCCATCTGCAGTTGGAAATGATCGAACTTGTCCGAAGCGAAGCGCTGCTAAAAAAACGAGAGACATTCTCCCAACAGGAAGAACTGCTGAAGCAGAGGATCCTTAAAATTCAGGACTATATCCAGACGAAATTTCCTGACGCTGAGGTGTATCTTTTTCCCTTCTCACGAACAGATCTGCAGAAGGGGTATTTCGGGTCAACACTGGACTCCAAAGAGTCCTCCGGCGGAGCCTATGAGCTGATTCTGAACTATGAGACCTTGATGCCGGGGATCTATTTCACCCCGGTCATCCCAAGTCATTTTCTCTTCAATCAGGAGATTAATAACAGCAGCCGGCAGTTTGAAAACTTCACCCGCTTCCTTCAGTTCGGCTTGATTGATTTTTGCAAAGATATTTCTTGCCCTATCAATCACCAGGGCCCCACGCCTGACCTCGATCCGATTTATGCAGCCAGCCATCAATCCGCTGCGTATTGGGAGGCGTTCAAGGCTTCCTCTGGAAACCTGCCCAAGGCCACGTTGAACATACTCCGCTATGAAATGCTGCTGGAAAAAAAATTGGGAAAAACCACCATACAGCTGATCAAACAACCTCAATTACTGAATGAACTGGTTCCTGAAGTTGACGCCGGCGAGACTGATTCAGACCAGTTTACACCAGCAGACATTCTGCAACTGGAAGAGGAATTCCCTGCGATTCAATATGACCCCTGGTGGTTGCGCTACAAATCCTTGAAGATAGCCTACGGAAGCTCAGGACTTATGCGGGGCATATCGGATAATGAGGCTGTTGGTATCTCCGACATCATTGATTACGCTTTTGCTCTGCACATCCGCCTGTCCGACGTGTTCACCAAACCGGGAGACACCCGAAAATTCAAAAAACATCGCGAAAAAGTGCTATTGAAGTTCTTGAGCCGCGCCTTCCCAGAGGATTCTGACAAGCGGACGCGCTTAACTGCCACTTTTATCGGGGACGTTCAGACCGTCTCCAAATTTGAGGCTGACCTGCGAAGCATATTCCTGAAGAGCGTGGAAAGAATCCAGGAGAAAGTAAAGGAAGTTATAACCCTCGACGATAAGAAAACAGCAGAGTCTGAAATCTGGCACCATTACTATATGCAGGCCTTTAAGCCCGGCCCCAATGTCGTACAGCGATCCATTTTGAACCACCTGCAGATACCAAGGGGGCGTCTGCAGATCGGGGTCATCCAGAAAAAGGGGTGGTTCTTTCGGTCTTTGCAAAGAGGCCAGTCAGTGGGCAAACGGTTTGAATCCTCTATCTTGAGCTTGTTGCCAGAAGAGATTATGCTGCTGGACAACACGTCATTTCTAATGGGGCTGGTTTATTGTGTGATCAATGGGAACTACGGCATATTCAACAAAGGCACCCTGAACGAAACCCGGACCGAAATCGAATATGACCGAAAACACACAAACCTGGGTTCTAATAATGATAATCAGCTCGCATTCGTCCGACCAGACCAGATCGAACGAATCATGAAGCAGATTACCGAACTGTTTGACAACCAGTATGTCAGTTATCTTGACTGCATCCAGACTGAGAGATCTGTCAACGAAGTCATGATATTCGTGAACCTGCTCAAGTACGGCAGAGTTTCACTGATATACCGTGACAGCCTGAATACGATTTTTGTCGATCAGTTCAACATCCCCAACTTCGAGGAGTATATCGATTCTTATATGAGCGATTATTCTAAAATGTTGCAGGCAAAATCCCTGCACATTCTATTACGCAAATTCTTTCAATCCAGAAAAATCGACATCGAGAAGGTCAAGCTGAAAACCTGGGTCAATTCTAACTGTGTTGAAACCTCCCATGCTGCTACCAAATACGAGGCGAAAGAAAATGAACTGGCCAATCACTTCCATGCGATTATTATGAAAGTCCACGCAGCTCAAAAGAGCAAATAATGTGGATACAGCCTTAATCTGATAAAAATCGAGCAGCCATGAGACTTGTTGACGCCAGACAGATCCAGGAAATGGATCGTAAAACCATCGAAAACATAGGTATTCCCGGCCTTGTCCTGATGGAAAATGCAGCTCGTTCCTGGGTCGCCGCTGCAGAACCCATTCTGCGCGATGCAGGGAGAATCATCGTTTTCTGTGGAGCCGGGAATAACGGCGGTGACGGTTATGCCATTGCCAGAAACCTGGCCAGTCAGGACTACCCCTGCCAGGCAGTTGCTGTCAAACCGCCCAAATCAGAAGACTGCATCAAAAATGCCCGTTTCTGGGAATCGTATGGAGAAACCGTCTCCTGGGAACAGTTTTTCGGAAGTAAATACCATCTCAGTGGAAACGATGTGCTGATCGATGCTATTCTCGGAACCGGTATCGAATCATCCATCCGTGGCCCTCTGGTGGAAATTCTACAGACAATCGATCAGCTGCCCGGCATTAAAATGGCGGTGGATTTACCCTCGGGCATCAGTGCATCAAACGGTCGATTGCTGGGGGTCGGTATTCGAGCCAACCATACAATCACCTTTCAGGCTGAAAAAGTCGGTCACCATCTTTATCCGGGAAAGCAGTACTCCGGATCCCTCATCTGTCAGAAAATCACAATCCGGGAGGACTTCACCGACGTAAATCCCGAATTTCACCTGATTGAGAGTGAAAGTATCCGTGGCTATCTCCCAGAAAGAAAACCGGATGCCTATAAAAACTGTTTCGGTCATCTGGCTGTTCTGTGTGGAGCGCCAGGAACTATGGGAGCTGCGTTTCTGGCCAGCCACGGAGCCATCAAGACCGGTCTGGGCCTTCTGACAGCTGCATTGCCAAAATCAGATCAGAACGCCTTCCTGAGCCGTGCACCGGAACTCATGTCTTTCCCGCAGGAAGATATTTCGACTGAGTGGCTGAAGTCGTTCGATGCCCTGGTCGTTGGATGCGGACTCGGAAGAAGTGCTGAGAGGTGGAAGCCGATCGAAGAGATCCTTAAAAACAGCCGGATACCGACAATTATCGACGCTGACGGTTTTTATGGAATCAGGGATTGGGCAAACCTTCACCTCGACCAGTGTGTGCTGACCCCGCATCCGGGAGAATTTGCACAGATGTCCGGTTTTGAAAAACCCCATGACAATGCGGAAAAAATCGAACAGGGGTTACGGTTTGTGAAGAGATTCCCGACGACACTGGTACTGAAAGGAGCTCCAACCATTATCTTCAGTCAATCCGGGCAGGTATTCATTAACAGCACAGGTAATGTGGGGATGGCGACTGCCGGGAGCGGCGACGTGCTATCTGGAATAATTGGGGGATTGCTGGCGCAGACGGTTTTACCCCTTCATGCAGCCCTTCTGGGAGTCTGGTTGCATGGCAAAAGCGGTGATCTGTATAGCGGGCAATACGGTGACGAGTCACTCACCGCATCAAACCTGATCGAGTATCTCGGGCCAGCCATTCAGGAGTTGAAACAGTAGCAAGAAGCAACATGACCGATAGTTAGAAATCCTCGTCCTCTTCTTCGCTCACCTCATCGTCTTCATCATCTACATCACCGAATGCTGCGGATTCGGTCTGTTTCTTGATGATCAGATCTTCAAGCATGTCCTTTTGTGCCAGCAAATCGTCAAGTGAGCTGGTGGGGCTGAATTTCAGTGGGCGTGGCAGGTTTTTCACCAGTTCAAGCATCTGCTCGTGGTTCTTGGCAATCATCATCTGAGCAACGATTCCCGCCGCCATGCCTGCGGTTAATCCATAGAAAAAACCTTTCATAATACTCCTGATTCAGTGATATTTGTTTGAATTGGATACCCTAACGACACAAGCTTACCAATTAAATTTGATTATGGGAACCTCTTCCAAATGCTCCCAAGTTCTTCAGATCGTAAATAAATAAAAAAAAAGATTCAATGAGAATTATTTGATTTTTGGTTGACTCCTTGGAAATACTGCAATAGAACTACTTTAAAAGAAGAGAAGTAGACAGACAATAATTAACCATCAAATTTATTTCTGCTATGGAAGAACAACTGAATGAAATTGAGCGTAAAATGGATAAAGCCATTGACGTTCTAAAGGATGAATTTCAAAAAGTGAGAACCGGTCGGGCTAATCCTGCCATTCTGGATAATATTCAGATCGATTACTATGGATCTCCTACCCCATTAAATCAAGTTGGAAATATTAGTGTTCCTGATCCGCAACTGATTGTCATCACTCCCTGGGAAAAGAAATCACTCGGGGATATAGAAAAGGCAATCCAGAAGTCCAATCTGGGGCTGACCCCGCAAAACGACGGTAACATCGTCCGCCTGCCAATTCCCCCTTTGACTGAAGAACGCCGGAAAGATCTGGTCAAACAGATTAAGAAACTGGGAGAGAATGCAAAGATTCCCATCCGTAACGTCAGGAGAGAAGGAAACGAGACATTCAAAAAGATGGAAAAAAACAAGGAAATTTCCCAGGACGAGCAAAAGCAGTATCTGGCTAAAACCCAAATCATCACAGATGACCACATCAAAGAGGTTGACAACTTGATGGAAGCCAAGGAAAAAGAGCTGATGGAGGTCTAACCCCCCCCCCGAATCAGGCGGTTGATGGCTTTATGAAAACCGCCTGATCAACTTTGGAAACAATCCCTAAAACCCGGCTCCGAAAACCTGATTGGAACGGTCCCGATTTGAAACCGGCAGCGCCCAGCCCCAACTCCTGAGACAATCCCCCGCTATTCCCCGATTAAATAGATACCTGGCCGGTTATACCACTTTCACTACGAATATTTTTTTGCTTTTCTATTGCCTTCTTGATTCTTTTTAACCTAAATTAATGATTCAAGCTCTTGTTTTAAATTTCTTTCCTGAAATTTTAATGTCTAACGGCGATGACGACGGTTCGGAAGTCAGGCGATCCATTTTACCCGGCGCTCCAATGCTGCCACCGCTTGATGTTCATTTGCAGGAGCCTGTCATCATGTGTTGTAAACCGCTAACCTGCTAAAATAGTTGCCACTTAAACCGACTACCCATCAGGAGGTCTCATGAAAGTCACGAACAAGCTTATCATCATACTCATCAGCCTGCTTTTTCCATTGCTGGCGTTTGCTCAGCAGAGTCCCGGGAAGCAACCCGGCCAGGTTTATGTCAGCCCGGAAGGGAAGCTCTATGTCAAGAGCAAGACTCCCATTTACCTGCGGCTGGCAACATCCGCCGACGATGGTGCAAAAAACTATATTTTGAGAAACCAGTCAAGTCTCGACCCCGAAAAAGCGGCAGGTTTTTTTGAATTTGAAGGACATGGCCCCCATACGATTCGTCATATGGCAGATCACAGGGTTCCGCAGAAAAATACAGATAACCATGTGTTCCATGTATACGATGATGGAAAATCACCCCGTTCAAAGGTTTCTGTAACAAAGGCTCCCTGGGTTTTCAATGGTAACGTTAACATCTACGGTAAGCCGGTAAAAATCACACTTACCTTCAGCGATAAGGATTCAGGTGTCTTCAGCGGTTATTATGCGCTGAACAGCGAAACATTCAACCAGTACAATATCCCGCTGACCCTGGACCAGGAAATGGACTACAACCTGCAGTATTACGCTGTGGACAACGTCTCAAACCGTTCAAAGTTGAGAAAACGCTACTACTCGCTTGATTTTACACCGCCAGCCACCGTCACCAAAATTATAGGTGGACATCTGGCCCTGGCCGGGGAAGACATCCTCTCTCCAAGGTCCAAGATTGCTTTGAAAAGCCGCGATATGAAAGCGGGTGTCAAGCAGATTCGCTACCGCTTCAAGGGCAAAAAAGGTGTATATAAGGGAAAGCCGCTGACCATGACCGGTTTGAAAGATGGCAGCCACAAGCTGGTTTTTGCGGCTGAAGACCGGGTGAAGAATATGGAAGTCAACCATACATTTAACTTCTACCTGGACTCCGTTCCGCCAGTAGCTAAAGATAGACTGATTGGAGATCAGTATCGCAAGGGGAAAACCCTGTTTGTCTCCGGTCGTACAACAGTTGAATTAACAGCCACAGACAATAAAGCAGGTGTGCGCAGAATCCGCTACTACATTAACGGCAAAAAAAGCTGCATTTTCAGCTCACCTTTCACCCTTCCCCAGAAAAACGGCAAGGCTACCTATTCATATAAGGCGAGTGACAATGTCCTGAATATCAGCAAATCCATTTCAAAGCGTGTAACTGTTGATATCTCTGCTCCCAAGGTCACCCCACGTTTCAAGGGCGAACACTATTTCAGTCGCAAGACACACTATGTGCGGATGACAACCAAGATTGACCTGCCCACATCCGATAATCTCTCCGGGATCAAGGGTGTCATGTACAAAATCGACAATAACCCGGATGTGTTCAATTCCGGACCGTTTTCACTTGCTACCGAGGGGCCGCACCAGGTCCGTTACCAGGCAGTGGATAATGTAAACAACGAAACCGCCGAGAAAGAACTGACTCTGTACGTTGACGAGAAGGCTCCTGAGATTTTCCACCATTTCAGCGTTAACCCGACCGTTGCCAATCAGCAGATCTATCCTTTGAAATCGTTGCTTTACCTGGCAGCAACAGACAAGCAGGCTGGGATACGGAACATCTTCTACAGCATCAACGGCGGCAAAGAGATCAAATTCCGCAAGCCGCTTTCATTTAAGAAGAGGAAGTCCTACGATATCACGATCAAGGCGATCGACAACGTAGGCAACATCTCTTATAGCGAAGTCAGCTTTAAGATTCAATAAATCTGCTCACGCAGTGGCACGCCACCAGCCTCCGGCGGCGTGCCGTGAACGGTTTCCCTTGATCAAATTACTCTGGTTCATTTAGATTAGACGACAGAGAGGATTCATCAAGGGGATTAGGTTACCCGTCCCGCCCAGGTGTTCATTTCGTCAGGTTTCACTGGTATCAGGCATGGCTCCCACAACTATTTTACCGAATCTAAACGGCGTTTTTCTGTTGATCGCTGATCAGGACAGCTCCAATCTGCGAAACCTGAAACGCTATCTGGTTGAGCTGGGTGCCATCGTACATCTAGCCGGGACCATGACAAACGCCCAGAACATTATCGGCAATAAACTGGTCCATGCGGTGCTGGCGGATGCGAATTTCGACCGAAACCACGGATTGGAGCTCTATCAGACCTATAAGTCAGCGGTGCCATCCGGTCTTTTCTATATCATGTCGGACCAGTTGCCAACTGATCCTGTACTGAAGGCAAGCGGGCTCAATATCGATGGATTTTTCCCGAAACCGGTTAAGATTGAGTCGTTTGCACAGAACCTGAGGGAAAAAATCCAGGTGGAGACGTCCTCTATCAGTAAGCTGGATCCCCTGACAGAGATGCTGCGCCCTTACCTTATTTTTCGATCACCGGTTATGCGACGGGGACTGATGATCCTGCCCAAGGTCTCAGCCAGCAGCCATAGTGTCCTGGTCACCGGTGAAACCGGAACCGGAAAGGAATTGGTCGCGAGGGCGATTCACGGTCTGAGCCCATTTGCCAATGGACCCTTTGTGGCAGTTAACTGCGGGGCCATTCCAGAGACCCTGATCGAAGGGGAGCTGTTCGGGCATGAAAAAGGGTCCTTCACGGGTGCTCAAACGCAACATCGTGGAAAATTTGAACTGGCCAGAAACGGAACCCTGTTTCTGGACGAAATAGGGGAAATGCCTTTGGCGTTGCAGGCCAGATTGTTGAGGGTACTGGAAGAAAAACAGTTTTACCGGGTCGGTGGCGAAAAACCGATCAAAACCCAGTTGCGGATAGTGGCCGCAACCCAGGTTAGCCTGGAAAAGTCAGTGGATGACGGGCTATTCCGAGAGGATCTGTATTACCGTCTCAATGTGCTGCGAATTCACTTGCCGGCCCTCAGGGAGAGAATCGAAGATATACCGCTACTGGCGTGGGTCTTCCTGGAACGGGCCTTTGCCGAGCTTAATCGTAGCAAGCCATACCCAACGCTTTCAAACGATCTGATCCAGATTCTGGTTGAGCAACCTTGGCGCGGCAATGTACGCGAATTGAAAAATCTTATGACACGGATGGCGGTTCTACTACCGAATCATACGCACCAGGTGGTTCCGGACCATCTGGCCATTTATTTTCCAGAGAAAATGATGTCGCCCGGGGTCTATCACCCGCCACCTCCTGAAACCGATTTTCACGAGGTACATGAAGAGCGCGATGTGATTGAAGTCTCATCATTTCCGTCGGATGAAGGGATATTTATCCCAACCGGGACCACATTGAAAGATGCAGAGGATTTGCTGATCCGCGCCACCCTGAAAAACACCGGTGGAAACCGTACGAAGGCAGCCAGGATTCTTGGGATCGGCATACGAACGATCAGAAGAAAAATCAATGAATCGGAATAAAGGAGTATAAGTGTATAACGTATTTATCGATGGCCAGGCGGGAACCACAGGCTTACAGATTGCGGACCGTCTACAGGACATGGACGGGATCAATCTGGTTACCATCCCCCATGAAAAACGGAAGGATATAGAGACAAAGGGACAGATACTCAATGATGTCGATCTTGTCATTCTGTGCCTGCCGGACGATGCAGCAAAAGCCTCTGTCGCCATGATTCGAAACGAAAAGGTGCGTGTCCTGGATGCCAGTACCGCTCACCGGACCGATGAGGACTGGGTCTACGGTCTACCGGAACTCAACCCGGGTCAGCGACAGAAAATCAAAGAGGCTTCCCGTGTCGCCAACCCCGGCTGCTATCCCACAGGCTTTCTTCTGGGAGTCGTTCCCCTGATACAGGCAGGCATCCTGCCACCGGATTACCCAGTGGTTATCGACGCCGTATCGGGTTATTCGGGGGGCGGCAGACAACTGATTGAAAAATATGAAGCGCGACAATCCACACATCCGGATTCGCGTTGGACTTACCGCAAGTACTGCTTACAACTGGCGCACAAGCATGTCCCTGAAATGCGGTGCTATTCCGGGCTGGATCATAACCCTGTTTTTGTTCCAGCCGTAGCGGACTTCAAGCAGGGTATGCTGGTGTCCGTGCCTCTGACAACCCGCCTGCTAAAGGTAGGAACAACACCCACACAGGTTCATGATTGCCTGACCGGGTATTTTGAGAATGAACCGTTTATTGAAGTCTGCCCTCTTGATGATTTGGATCATCTGGACGACGGATTTCTCTCCCCACTACTGTGCAATAACACAAACCGTGTTGATATCATGGTATTTGCAAACGACGAACAGGTTCTGGTTACTTCCCGGCTGGACAACCTTGGCAAGGGTGCATCGGGAGCAGCCATTCAGAACCTGAATCTGATGCTGGGCGAGCCCGAAAACAAGGGGCTTAACCGACAATAAACCAATTGAGATCATCCTATGAGCCAAACCCAAAAAGAGATACAGAAACTGTTTCGAGATCATAAGATCATCGAATCCGAATCCAAATCCTGGTACGTCGGCAAACCAGGTACCACTAAAAACTCATTCAGCATCACCTGGTCACCCGGTTCGATTGTACTGTACGGGGAACAGGGAAATGTGACCCTGATTGCAGCGGAATTCAGCTCCTATGAAAATGCCAAAAAATGGCTGAGCAGCTGCAGCGTTGACGAATTCTCAGCTACCATCGCTCACGAGTCCCCTGAAAACCTGACCTATTTTTATGAGGCCTGCCAACTCTGGGGGAAAGAGCCGCATTACAAGTAACATCGTCAAGCCTGACCGAAGGTAAAACAACCGGGTCAATCCCGCAGCCATTTCCCGGGGACCCGATTGACACTTTCAATAAAACAAAATAAACTTAAACATCTGGTATTGATAAACTAAATTAGCTTTCCAGAGAACAGGAAGAACCTGATAACCCTTTGAACCCAGCGAAGCATCATGACTGAAGAACAAACAAAACAAGAAGAACCAAAAAAAGAAGAAACAAAAGTAGAGGAGTTTCAGTTTCAAGCTGAAATGTCCCAACTGCTCCATTTGATCACACACTCCCTTTATACGCATCGCGAGATTTTTCTGAGAGAGCTGATCTCCAATTCGTCAGACGCGCTGAACAAACTGCATTTCGCATCGCTCACCAACGCTGATGTTCTCGGTGATGACGCAGAACTGAAAATCGAAATCGATCTCAATGAGGAGGAGAAAACGTTCTCCATTCACGATAATGGCGTCGGTATGACCAGGGACGAGTTCATTGCAAATCTGGGTACCATTGCCAGTTCCGGTACTGGAAAGTTTATCAAGCAAATGACAGGGGACAGCAATACCGACCTTGACCTGATCGGCCAGTTTGGCGTCGGGTTTTATGCCGTGTTTATGGTAGCTGACGAAGTCACGGTTGACAGTCGCTCCTATGAATCGGAAGAGGGATTCCGTTGGATATCAAACGGGACCGGTTCTTACACCATCGAACCGATTGAACTCAAAAAGCGGGGAACAAAGATTTCCTTCAAATTCAAGGAAGACGCCGAAGAGTTCGCCAGCAAGTGGCGCATCGAAAGCACGATTAAAAAATACTCTGATTTTGTCTCCTTCCCCATTAATCTCAATTCGGAGAAGACCAATCAGTCCACTGCTTTGTGGGCAAAATCAAAAGATGACGTCACCGAAGAAGAATACAAGGAGTTCTATAAATATATCAGTAACTCCACAAATGAACCCTTGAGCTGGCTGCACCTGAGTGTTGAGGCGCCTGTACAGTTTAATTCCATTCTCTTCATTCCCGAAGAACCCGATCGGTTCCAGATGACCAACGACCTGGACACCAGACTGCACCTGTACGTGAAACGGGTGTTTATCCAGAACGACTGCAAAGAGCTGATACCCCAGTGGCTGCGCTTTGTTAAGGGGGTTGTGGACTCGGAGGATTTGAACCTGAATATCTCCCGTGAGGTGACCCAGCAAAACGTCGTCATGGAGAAGATCAACAAGTACCTGGTGCGTAAGCTGTTGGGAGAGTTTAAGGACTGGTCGGAGAAGGAGAAGGAACGTTTCGAAAAATTCTGGAGAGACTTCGGTTATTTCTTTAAAGAGGGAATTCACACCGATTTTGCCAATCGCGAAAAGCTGATCGAACTCTACCGCTGTGAATCCTCATTTGAGCCCGATACCCTCACTTCCCTGGCAGATTATGTACAGCGCATGGGTGCAGACCAGGAGGAGATCTATTACGTATATGGTAAAAACCGGGTGGCTATTGATAACTCACCCAACCTGGAATACTTCAAGAAGAACAAGATCGAAGTTCTCTATCTCTTTGATGAGATCGACGATTTTATCATGCCCTCCATCGCCACCTACAAAGAAAAGGCACTTGTGGGGATTGACAAGGCAGACCTGAAGTTGAAAGACGAAAAGGCATCAGATGAGAAGGAAGAGCTCAAGGATACCGAAAAGAAAAAAATCCTGGGGTACTTCAAGGATATCCTCGGAGAGCGGGTGGAAGACGTCATTGAGTCCAAACGACTGGTGGACAGCGCCTGCACCCTGGTCAGTCCCAAGGACTCCATGAACGCCAACATGGAACGGATGATGAAGATGATGAACCAGGAGTTCGAGGGCGGTAAGCGCGTAATGGAAGTCAACCTGAACAATCCGTTGATTCAGCACCTGTCAGCCATTCAGCAGAAGTTCCCACAGGATCCGCTGCTGAAGGACTGTATTGAGCAACTCTTTGAAGGGGCAAGCCTGCTGGAAGGTACGCTGGAGGACCCGTCAGAATTGGTTCCCCGGACGACTTCGCTGATGGAAAAAGCAGCGGGGCTTTATCTGAAATCTTTGGAAGATTGATATTACCACTCATCGCTTCACCTCAAAGCTGGAACGAACCCCATTCAACAGGGAGAGAAAGAGTATGCACGTCTTGAAATGCCATATTCTTTTCTGCTCCCTGTTTTTTCTGCTATTTTCTGCATCTGCCCAGGGGAAGTCGCTCTCCATTGAGCACTCCCTGTTCAAGTTCGACCGCAAACGCAATATTTATACCTATACTCAGCCCCGCGTTACATACGGAAATACCACCATCTCAGGCAGCGGGCTCGTTTACGACAAAAATACGGAAATCATGCTGTTTTCCGGCAATGTGGTTATCCACCTGCCAGGAATTGTGTTGACCGCAGACAAAGCCCAATTCGACCGAAAAAATGGGCGGAATACCCTGCATCGCGCAACCATGTACGACAGCAACAACGGTACATTCGTGGATGCCGAACGAATCGAGCAAGTCAATGACGACGAGTACATCATCTACAAGGGGTCCCTGACCCGATGTAGACCGGACGCCAGGGCGTGGGAGTTGAGGGGACAGCGCATTGTATATATGGTTGATAACTACGCCTATTCAATCAATACCTCGGTGCACTTTTATTTTTTGCCGATATTCTATTCCCCATATTTCTCCTGGCCAACCAGGCTGGGCCGTTCCACAGGACTGTTGATGCCAACCTATTCATCGGTTGACAGCACCGATGTCACCAAAAGTTATGGGTCAAGGCTGAAACTGCCCTATTTTATCGCCCTGGATCGCGATCATGACGTGACGATCACCACAGACATCATCCAGAGGCGAGGGCTGGGGGTAGACGTAGACTATCTCTATGCATTTACGCCCGATATGTCTGGCAGATTCCATACCTGGTTTATCAAGGAAACGGCGCAGGAACGTGATCTGTCACAGGAGACTATGGGGTCACTCAGCAGTAGCGACGATCTTGATCTCAAGCCGCAGCGCTATCGATACGAGTTCGACCATCGACAAAATATTTTTCTGAATGGCCAGTTCTTTTTTCATCAGCACGAAAACAGTGACAATGAGATCAACAAGGAGTATTTCGACGCTGCTGTCACCTTGGATTCTCACTTTTCACGTCAGATGAGCCTGCTTTTCCCATGGTCCAGCGGCAATCTTTCCATTGCTCACGAAACGGATGACACCTTCATTTATGAATCGACCTACGACAAAACCACGGATGAAGAAACCCATCTGAACAAACAGCCGACAGTGACGGTGGCACAACGGTTCTCCAGAATTGCAGATACTCCCCTGTCCGCCAGCCTGTCCAGTACAGGTACACAATATAACAGAACAGTCGGCTGGAATGGGCAACTGGTTCAAGGCTCGGTTCTACTCAAAGCGCCGTTCTATTATGACTTCCTAAACATCCAACCCAGCCTGCAACGAACCTGGTACAACGTCGATACAACTTACCAGACCGATTCTAGTAGCGCATCCCAGGACCCTGAGTCCTTCAACTTGGTAATAGACCAGCGGAACCTTGAGTTGAATTTTGAGATCTACCGCCTGTTTTACAATGATGACGATGCGGCTAACCGCAAACTCTCATTCACGCCCCGGATAATTTACAGCGAAATCCAGGATGTTGACCAGTCCCAGGGAGACTCGGCCGGTTTCATCAGCACGGTCCTGAGCATGAAAACCCTCACCTACAAACTGGAAAGCCGATACCTGCTCAAGAACATGGAGACCAAAAAAGTCCGTACATTCTTGAGTTTGGACCTGACCCAGATATACAACCTGCAAATGGAAAATGATTCCAGCTATCTCAACCAACCGTCCTCATTGGAAACAGAAGACGGGGAAACCAGATTGCCCCTTCGACTCAATTTAACCCTGTCACCAACCAGCCTGTTTTCCACCAACCTGTTCTACCGTTTTGACCATAATATCGGTCGGGTGATAGAGACCGGCATCGGTCTGTCAACAAGGTCTGCAGCCGGCGACAGCTTTGCCCTGAGTTACATAAAAAATGAGACCGCCTATTATGAACCAGACAATACCTATCATCCAGCAGCAAGCGTTTACACCATCGCTCACAACCTGAAATTGAACGATCGCTGGACGCTGTATCTGGCTGGAGAGTGGGACCAGAGTCGCAGCGATCTCAGTACACAATATAGCGATACGACCACCGTTCAGCGGCTTGATCGTCAGCTGACCGACCTGAACGCGACACTGGCATTTAGCCACGGTTGCTACCAGTTTTCAGCTGCCTATGACGAAGATATAGAATCAGAGCTACAGGACGGTATCACAACTGAATACCTGGAGAAAAAAATTACCTTGACTCTCCAGTTCCAGGTCATGCCGACTACCGGCAGCGTATCTACCGGCACCATAGCTGATCAGATTGCCGGTCCACAATACCAAGAAGGCTTTCTGCTGCCGAATTAGAATATAAGTGATTTTAAAGAAATGAAAAACGCAACAGGCATTCTGATAGCAATCCTCATCTGGCTGATCGTTCCCATTCAGTCGTGGGCAGCCGATATCGTGGATAAACCGTTTACAAAGCTGCCGGAAGTCTCCAGTCAGAAAATCAGGCTGGGAGAGGGCGCCCCCTATTGTTATGCCGGGTACGGAACACAGCAGTTCATGTTGACTATCGAAGGTCAAGCGGTCCAATCAGACAAGGTCAGCAACCCCTATCTGCCGAGTTTCGATCCAATTTCGGCAACCTTTTTAATATTCGGCTGTAAAAGCGATATGCTTTTTGTGGATTTCAGCACACTAGACACCAGCATGCGCCTGGACCGGGAAATTATCCATGACGGAGATACAGTCAACACCATACGGCTCCAATACCGCGTTTTGACAGCGGGATACACCTTTTCCGTGATGCCGCATCGCCTCTATCTGGATCTGGGAATGGGATACGCAATAGCTGACTACCACCTCGGGCGTTATGGCAGTCAATACAATACAGAATATGAAACGGATGATTTCAGTACCGGGAACCTGTTGATCAGAACATCGGTCAGGGTTATCATCAACCATTATGTCATGCTTCACTGGCAACATGAAAAATCAATTGACCAGACAAGTGTTGTGGATTATTCAAACCGGCTGGGCCTGAATTTTTTGGCGAGGTTTTAAATGAGACGCTTGCTTAATTGCCTGTTGATCTGCGGCCTGAGTGTCATGGTCGCCTGCGGCTACCGGACGGCACCGGTTCCATATAGCCAGCCGGAGGAGGGTCTGCCTTCAGTCAACCAGGCAAAACTGAACCGGCAGGGTGACAACTGGGTTTTTCGCTGGCAACTCAGCGAAGGCCAGAATACCGTGCAGCAGCCAACAAAGATCCCGGCAGTTGAAAACGATCCCGGTTCAGCTGAAGCTTCCGAGAACCCCGCTATCAAGCAATTCAGGGTTAACATCCACCGGAAAAACCTCGAGTGTGCTGCCTGTGAAGCCAAAACCATCGGCCATCTCCTGGTTGATCTCGCACAAATTGAGATCTCATCTGTTCTGCCCGATGGCGCCACCCCCCCGGACAACCCGTATTTTTATGCAGACCAAGGGCAGGGATTCCGTCTTGACCTCCCGCAGGGATTCTTTCGGGACAATGGATTCATCGACAGTTGTTATTATACCATCGATTATATCATTGGCAGCGGTCTGCTCTCAATGGCTTCTCCGAGAATTTTTCCGGCTGACCTGAATCCTGTACCCCTGCCAAAAGTCAGGGGTACGAAAAAGACCATTAGCCTGGAAACCGGTTTAATTGACTATTTTTTAGTGCTTGAATGGGAGCCGCAACAGGAAGCGCTGCGTCATACCCTGCAGAAAGATGGCAAGCTCAATGAAGAGGTCATTCACTATGGACTGAACCTGTACCGCACACCGGTACGACCTTCGCTACCCAAAAAGGCCGAAGCCATAACCCGGGTAATTGCAACGCCACCCCATCTGATCAACTCTTCACCTTTACTTTATGGCAGTTTTTCGCTATTGAATTTTCAGGGACGTTTGTCAGTGAGACAGGTTGATCGGCATGGCAACGAGTCTGAAAGTGTTATCGTCTTTGATGGACAATACTGATCGCCAATTGAGAAATCCCATGAAAAACATCAAATCTCTCCAAACCATTTGCACAGCCATTATTGGTTGTCTGTTGTTTCTGGCTGCCTGTTCTCAACCTGCCTATATACAGCAGAATAACCTGCTGGTGGCGGACGGACAGCTGGAGGCCGCCATCGCCAACTACCAGCAACTGATTGGCGAAGAAGCCGATAATGGAGAGTTATACTACCAGCTGGCCAGAATCCTGCTTCGAAAGGGTGACATATCAGAAGCCGGCCAGGTGATCGACAAAGCCATCATTATCGACCGCCTGATTGACCGCTATCAGCTCCTGGCAGGTAAAATCAGGTTTGCGTCGCATGACAATTTTAAGGCAATCAACCACCTGACCAATGCATTGGTCCTCAACCCGCAATATCTCGAAGCATACTATTATCTGGGCCTGGCTCTTGAAAAGACCGGTCAATCAGATAAGGCGCTGAGTCAATTACAGGCTGCCCTTTCCATTGAACCCCTCTACTTTGATGCTCAACTGGCCTGGGCCGAGATCAGATTCCAGCAACTGACACAGTCAGCTGAAGATTCGAACAGTGGTTCGACAGCCACTGAGGCCGCCAATCAGACCAATACCACCCCGAATGCTTTTCAACAGCTGCTGGAGAAACTGGAAAGCGCTCTGAAAATCAAGCCGGATTCAGTTCAGGCTCACCTGTTGCTGGCAAAAGTTCACCTGTCACTTGGAGCCGAATTCAAGGCCAGAACCCTGCTGGAAAACCGCTTGAAAGATTTCGGGAACGACGACAGGGTACTGCTGGCACTGTCCCGAATCGAATACCAAGCCGGCCGATTCGACAAGGCATCACAGCTGCTGGCAAAACAGGCTACCACAGACCTGCCATCACGAATTCTGCTGATGAAAATCACAATCAAAACCAAACCGGGTCCCGGTACAGAAGCCGACATCAATAAGCTGCTGCGCAAGTTCCCGAACTCTGACGCACTGCTCCTTCTATCTGCGCAATGGGAACTTCAACAAGGCAACATCGTTCGTGCGGAGCGACAACTTCAGAAATGCCTAGCCGTCAACCCCGATTTTGCTGAAGCTTACTTTACCCTTTCCAAAATTCATGATGCACAGAGCGATCAATCCGGATCCCAGTGGGCAGTCAGAAAAGCCAGGCAACTGGCCCCGGGTAACCTGGAGATCCGACTGGCCTACCTGAACAACCTGATTGAAACAGGCCACTGGAGTGAAGCAGAGAAGCTGTTGAATCAATATACCCCAAACAGTGGCCATCCGGAGGTGAACTATCTCAAGGGTCTCATTGCCGAGCAAAAGGGAGAGCTTGAGCTGGCAGAAAAGCTTTACCTGCAGGCCCAGGACAAACAGTACACAGTCAAAATCGAGTCTAAACTGGCTGAGCTTGAACTGCGTCGTGGACAGTATCATTCAGCTGAAGCCCGACTGAAGCGCATCAGCGCCATATATCCCGACAACCTGGATATAGCCCTGTCCAGAGCCAGCCTGCTGCTGAAAACCGGTCAAATCCCGATGATGTCGACACTATTGACACCGCACCTGACGAATAGTCGTGGCAAAGGTAAGGTACATCTGCTGCTGGCAGAGGCCCTTATGCAGCAAGGCAAGACCAAAGCAGCACTGAAAATTCTCAGGCGAGCCATCAAAAGGTGGCCTCGCAATCCGGAGCTTGTTCAGTCCTATACCTTTTACCTGGGCCTCAACAACAGGTACTCGGATGCTATTCCCCTGTTGGAGGAGATGCAGACCTTTTCTCATCAATACAGCCGGCTTTTCTTCTACAGGCTGAGAGCCTATTATTTCAGAGCCGGCAAAACAGAAAAGTTCAAAAACTACCATCAACGACACCAACTGAGACAAAACAGCGTGGAACACTTACGATAAGGAGAAGCACATGACCCTACCCGATCGCAACAATCCGTACAGTTTTGATGATTTTCTGAAATGGCGAAATGAGTTCGACTATTACGCCGACGACGAATTCCTGCAAAAGGTGGTTAAGCATTTCGCCGGTGACGAATGGAAAAGCATTGATGCCGAAGCCAGGAAAGTCTCGCTAAAGGTTTCCTTTCGCTGGCGGGATATGGCAGAAACCATCGCCCAACCCGCAAAACACCCATTTATGCAGCACTATGATGCACACAACCATCGCATCGACCGCATTGTCAGGCCTCACGAAATAGAAGTGATGGAAAAGGAGATCTTCGGCGAAAAACTATTTTCAGATCAAACCCCACCCTGGCTGCGGCTGCTGAAAATGTACCTGATCTATCAGAACAGCGACGCCTGCATCAGTTGTCCCATTACCTGCACCGAGGGCCTGGTGAGCCTGCTGGAAACCTACGCGGATACATTCGAAACCCGCCAAATCCTGCAACACCTAAGGGATGGAATTGACGGAGAACTCGCCATCGGCGCCCAGTATCTCTCTGAAATACAGGGAGGGTCTGACGTCCCGGCCAATCTACTGGAAGCGGTTCAGGAAGGAAACCAGTGGAAACTGTATGGTACAAAATTCTTCTGCTCCGCCACCCACGCAGACTATGCCGTGGTTACCGCCAAACCGGCGGGCAGCGAAAAGGTAGCGGTGTTCGTGGTACCGTCGTGGCTGCCGGGAAACAAGGAGAAGGAAATCCGAAACGGCGTTTCCATCGACCGCATCAAGTGGAAAATGGGGACCAGCGAGCTGACCACCGCCGAATTGACCTATGATGGGGCCATTGCCTATCCACTTGGCCCCCTTGACAGGGGCGTCGCGATCGTTGCGGGTCTGGTCCTGACTGCATCAAGGCTGACCGTCGGACTTTCCGGCGCTGCAGGCATGACAAGGGCAGTCCGGGAAGCAAAAAAATACAGCGAACTGCGTGAGGCTTTCGGACTCAACGTCAGTCGCTTTCCGATGGTTGAAGGGCAGATACGCAGACTCGAACACGCCGCCAGGCGAACAACCGCCGCTTCGTTTAAAGTGTACCGCGAATTCGCAGCACTGGAAGGGGGGCTTCAAAAAGGATTGGATACCGATGAACCCGTCGAAATCAAAAAAAAGCGCTTCATGGTACGGGAACTGGTGATGATACAGAAAATGACAACATCCTGGGACGCTACAGACGTGATCAGAGTTTCAATGTCCATCTTCGGTGGACACGGCGTCATGGAGGATTTTTCATCCCTCCCACGACTCTACCGGGATGCTGCCATTAACGAGCTTTGGGAAGGCCCGCGCAACGTTCTGCTCAGCCAGGTACACCGTGACTTGCAGAGAGTAGCATCATGGTTTCCCCCCGGAGAGTTTGTTGAGCACATCCTCGCAGGATCTGACAAATCCCTGGTCGACGGCTTTGCCACCGAAATGACCGATCTGGTTCAGAATTACAACCTGTTTGACATGAACGATGCCACCATCGACGCTTGTGAGCGCTGGGACAACCTATGCCATCGGCTGTTCCACACATACCAGGACCTCGCCCTACAGGAAGTTGAGGCAGGTGAATAAAAATCGAGGAGTCTGGGCCGTATTCTACTGAGGGTCCGCTCAAAAATTACTTGGTATACTGTCTGCAAAATGTCCAGTTTTTATAGGACTTTTGCGGACAGATTATGCCAAGTTATTTTTGTACGATCCCTAATTCCCCCTTTGAAGGGGGCCAGGGGGCATAAGCGCTAAGTTGTTTATAGCAAATATCAGTAGTGAAAGTAATTTGATAACTGTGCTTTACGCTTTCTAGGGCGTTCGGATAGTAATTTTGAAATAGTATTCCAGCATGTAATCATCT
>Ga0307989_1000277_pt1 | contig 35629 bp, 29 predicted proteins | sample EllFjometagen185_FD_203164 | JGI IMG/M metagenome (GOLD analysis project Ga0307989, IMG submission 203164) | Marine microbial communities from Ellis Fjord, Antarctic Ocean - #185 | ecosystem: Environmental > Aquatic > Marine > Unclassified | place: Southern Ocean | collected 2014-10-08 | reverse complement strand
CTTTTAGGCAACAGTTTTCAGGATATGTTCACAATTATCCAAAATAAAAAACCCACATCCTTCTTTTGAAGGTTAGTGGGTTGATCTGTTCGGTCTAATTTTTTAATTCTCGGACAGCCTCCTAGTAGATACTACATTTAATATTTGAGCATCTCTAAACAATTCTTCCCTCTTCCGCATTATTGAGAAACATTAAGCAGCTCTTTTTTCCGCAAATTCCTGAAGCAGAGTATTTTTTAATTCAATGATCTCAGCAAGCAGCTGTAAGCGTGGTGAAGGATCGATCTCAAAATACAGAGCCTCCTCAAAAATTGTCTGAATATTTAAGTCAGACCGGAAGTATTCAAGGTTATATCTTTCCCATTACTGGACAGGTCAGCTCTCTCAGGGAGTGGACCGCAGTACTTTATTAGACCACTTTGTATACAGTACAGAGTTTAATGACTTTATGGAGGAACTATTCGACTAGGCCGGACAAAAATATGCTAAACGATTCCTATCGAGTTTTGCTGAGCAGAAATGCTGATTAAATCATGTCAATGACACGAATGAGGCGGGAGATTAAAACATCCCGCCTTTTTTATTTCACATAACCATCAGTAACCTTAACAAAACGCAAAGTCACAGGTACGTGCCAGAAGTTTAAATCAGTTTTTTCTAAAAATTATTTAAAGATACTATTGGTAACCTGAATTATTTTTCCATTGCATCTCTCATATCATCAATAGAAACATGAGAATACTTTTTAGTTGTTTGTGTGTTTGAATGTCCTAAAATTTCTCCAATGATCTCAAGCGATTTCCCTTTGTTAAAAAGCTGACTTGCGAAACTGTGGCGGGTTTCGTCATAAGGTTGGATACCTTCCAGACCGATCTTTTTACAGGCATCCCTTTTTTATTTTTATGGTTTTCAGGCTGTGAATGGGAGTATTTGCCTATCATAAAAACAAAAATGTGGAAAAACCTTTGTGTTTTTCGATACTTCAAGTTGTTTTTGTATAAAGAATAGATATTTCAAGTATTTATCTAGGTGCTCAATAATTGCGCACTTAGCTTGAAACCCTTTATTTAAAGGCTTTTTGGGTTTATTCCACAGGCTTATCCACAGGTTTATTAACAGCTCTTGTTGAAAATTGGTTAGGGTTAGATTTATGAGTAAAACTTTAGATATTTTAATGATATTTTAAATCCTTTGCCTTGATTTTTTTAATTAAATAAATTACTTTAATAAAATAATAAAATTTAATTACTGATCAAAATGGATACCAAAAAAAATATTTCTATACTTGATGGCCAGCTTCAAAAGTTGGACAGAAAATTCAATTTTTATTTTATCGGTCAGGACAGAGTGCCTCCAGTTAAAGATTTTGACCAGTTAAAAAGTAAGGTAACGCTGCTTACTCGGGAAAAGGAGAGATCAACTTCATCCAGTCTCCGTTTCTATATGGAAACGTTTTTGCAGAAGTTTATCTCATATCGGGTAAAGTGGGAACGGGGGCTTCGTGACATTGAAGAAGGACGTTTGACATGTGGCGCGGACTTTTTTAAAGGACGGAAATTTGTCCGCAAAGAGATAGGAAAAATTAAGGGGCAAGAACTTATGGATATGGATTCTCCGGAGACTGAAAATGATACCATGTAGGTCGTTACTTCCAAAAGCCCTACAATAAGCTTATGAAATTAACTTTCCAGCTTTTTTGATTCCTCCCAGATGCTGTCCATTTCTTCAAGGCTAGCACTTTTAAGGCTGCTTCCCTTACCTATAAGTGTTTTTTCGATATGTTCAAACCGTTTTATAAATTTTTGGTTTGTTTTTCTAAGCGCCTGTTCCGGTTCAATATCAAGATGCCTGCTTAAATTTACCAGGGAAAAAATAACATCTCCTATTTCTTCTTTAATTTTTTCCTTATTGTTTGACCTGATTTCGTTTTCAAGCTCAGATATTTCTTCTTTTATTTTCTCCAAAACTTTTTCAGGAGATTCCCAGTCAAAACCTGTTTGTGAGGCTTTTAAAGTAATTGAATTTGCATAGGAAAGAGCCGGCAGGTTCTTCTGTATTCCGTCAAGGAATGATTTTTTGGGTTTTTTGCCTTCTTCAAGTTTTAATTTTTGCCAGTTATCTTTTACTTCTTCTGCGGAACTGACCTTTGTATCGCCGAAAACATGGGGATGCCGGTGAATCATCTTTTCTTTGCTTGAATGGAGGGCATCGGCAAGAGAGAATTCTTCTTTTTCTTCAAAAAGGTTGACCAGGAAAAACAGCATAAACAGGATATCTCCTGTTTCTTCAATGATTAACTGGGTATCATTTGTATCTATGGCTTCCAAAAGCTCATACAGCTCTTCAGTTAGATAGCTTTTCACATCTTTAGGGGTCTGTTTTCTGTCCCAGGGGCATCCGTCCGGTGCCCGCAGCCTGCGGATAATGTCTCTCAGTTCGAAAAGAAGTTCAGATTCTTTTTTCATTGAAATTCCTTCAAAAATATGGTTAGATTATAGATTACGTTGTGTTTGTGATGTTTTAAGTAGTACAAATTCGCTTTTATATATGAATCAGTGAATTTGATAATATAAACAAGGTCATATCAAAGGTTACCTTATCGCTGAAACACATAAATGTACAGCTGTAAACAATAACCAAAAAGAAATAACAGGTGTTTAATAATCATAAAGTTTATGTAAGGAGATATTTATCATGGCAGTAAAAATCGGAATTAATGGTTTTGGAAGAATTGGTCGTCTTGTTTTTCGTGCGGCAAATGATATTGCTGAAATCGAGGTAGTGGGAATTAATGATCTTATTGATGTGGACTACATGGCATATATGCTTAAATATGATTCTACTCATGGCCGGTTTAACGGAGAGGTCGAAGTTAAAGATGGAAATCTGGTGGTGAATGGAAAAACGATTCGTGTTACCGCTGAAAGAGATCCGGCAAACCTTAAATGGAATGAAATTGAAGCAGAATATATTGTTGAGTCAACCGGTCTTTTTCTGACCCGTGAAAAAGCAGAAGCTCATATCAAAGCCGGTGCAAAACGCGTTGTTCTGTCAGCGCCTTCAAAAGATGATACTCCTATGTTCGTCATGGGTGTAAACAGCAAAAACTATACTGCGGATATGGATATTGTTTCTAATGCTTCATGTACAACCAATTGTCTGGCGCCAATTGCCAAGATCTTAAATGATAATTGGGGAATTGCAGAAGGTCTGATGACAACTATTCATGCGGTTACTGCAACTCAGAAAACAGTTGACGCGCCTTCAGCGAAAGACTGGAGAGGCGGACGCGGTGCAGCTCAGAACATTATTCCTTCATCAACCGGTGCTGCTAAAGCAGTGGGTAAGGTTATTCCTGAACTTAACGGCAAACTGACAGGTATGGCTTTCCGTGTTCCGACACCTGATGTATCAGCTGTTGACCTGACTGTTCGTCTGGAAAAAGGCGCAAGCTATGAAGAGATTAAGGCAGCAATGAAGGCAGCTTCCGAAGGTGAACTGAAAGGAATTCTCGGATACACAGAAGATGCGGTTGTTTCTACTGATTTTCTTGGTGATTCTCGCACCTCTATTTTCGATGCTGACGCTGGAATCGCACTGAGTGATACATTTGTAAAAGTCGTATCCTGGTATGATAATGAAATGGGTTATTCCTACAAAGTATGTGACTTGATCCTTCATATGGATACGGTAAAATAAATAAATTGTCCATGGTTTGTGGTCAGCAGCTTATTTCAGCAGCTGGCCGCTGACAATTTAATGCCCGGGTTATTTATCTCTATCTGCTTTTTTATGAGGTGCAAATTATGGCAATTAAATATATTGACGATATCGATGTAAATGGAAAAAAAGTTTTTATCCGGGCAGACTTTAATGTGCCTCTTGATGAAAATCAGAACATCACCAATGATAACCGAATAACAGCAACCCTCCCCACTATTAAGTATGTGCTGGATAATGGTGGAGCGGTTATTTGTGCGTCTCATCTTGGCCGGCCAAAAGGAAAGCCCGTTAAGGAAATGAGCCTTAAGCCGATTGCGGATCGTCTTTCTGAGCTGCTCGGTACAGAGGTTAAGTTTGCTGATGACTGCATTAGTGATGAAGCCATTGAAGTCGGTAAAGCTTTAAAACCCGGCGAGATTTTGCTGCTTGAGAATTTGCGGTTTTATGATCAGGAAACTAAAAACGATGCTGGTTTTGCTGTCAGACTTGGCGCAAGCGCGGATGTATTTATCAGTGATGCGTTTGCTGTGTCTCACCGGGCCCATGCTTCGGTTGAAGCCATCACAAAGGTTGTGCCTGTCTGTGTTGCAGGGTTTTTGATGAAAAAAGAGATTCAGAGTTTTGAGAGTGCCATGACAAATCCCAAACGTCCGCTGGCCGCAATCATCGGTGGTGCAAAGGTATCCGGTAAGCTTGAGGTTCTGGAGAATCTGATTCAGAAGGTGGATTGTATCATTGTTGGTGGAGGCATGGCTTTTACTTTCTTAAAGGCTCAGGGAAAAGAAATCGGCAACTCTCTGGTTGAGGAAGACTTGATTGATACGGCAAAATCAGTAATGGCTAAGGCTGCAGAAAAGGGCATAAAGCTTTTGCTGCCTGTGGACTGCGTTATTGCGGAAGAGTTTAAGGGGGGTGTCCCAACTCAGACGGTTTCAGCAGACGGCATACCTACAGGCTGGATGGGACTTGATATCGGACCGGAAACAATTGAGATCTTTAATCAGGCGATCAATGAGGCAAAGACCGTTGTCTGGAACGGGCCCATGGGTGTTTTTGAGATCGACGAGTTTAGCAGGGGGACATATGCTATAGCCGACTGTATTGCCGCAGCGGACTGCTGGAGTATTGTGGGCGGCGGTGATTCTGTTTCTGCTTTGAAAAAATCAGGCAATCAGGATAAGGTATCCTTTGTTTCGACGGCGGGCGGTGCGTTTATGGAGCTGATGGAGGGAAAGATCCTTCCGGGAATTGCAGCACTTGATAAATAAGGACAAAAAATTAGTCATTAAATTTTAACAGTTATATGGAGTAATCATATGAGAAAACCTGTTATTGCTGGTAACTGGAAGATGCACAATACCATTTCAGAGGCACTGGATCTTGTTCGAGGTGTCAAGTCTCAGGTTGAAGGTGTAACGGATGTTGAAATAATTGTTTCGCCGGTTTATACCGCACTTGCTTCGGTTGCAGCTGAGCTGAAAGGATCAAATATAAATGTTGCCTCCCAGAATATTTTCTGGGAAGAAAAGGGCGCTTTTACTGGAGAGATCGCTCCGAACATGATCACGGATGCCGGGTGTACCCACGCGATCATCGGTCATTCAGAACGACGCCAGTATTTTGGTGAAACCGATGAAACCGTAAATAAAAGAGTAAAAGCTGCGCTTGCTGCAGGTCTTGTCCCGATTTTATGTGTTGGAGAGACCTTGCAGGAGAGAGACGCAGGCAATACCATTTCTGTGGTTGGAACCCAGCTCAAAGGCGGTCTGGTAGATATTTCAGCAGAAGATATGGCAAAGATTATTGTTGCTTATGAACCGGTATGGGCAATAGGAACAGGAAAGACAGCGACTCCTGATATGGCGGAAGATGTTCATAAACAAATCAGAAGTATTGTTGCGGAAATTTCTGACGCAGCGATTGCAGACGGAACGCGTATCCTTTACGGCGGCAGCGTAAAACCTGAGAATGTGGATGAGCTCATGGCTCAGCCGGATATTGACGGGGCGCTTGTGGGTGGAGCTGCACTGAAGGCAGATTCTTTTGTACGTCTGGTGAAATTTGAGTAAATAAGATCTGCTTTATATAGGTCTTGATATTTACCCGCAAATAGAGTATTATTTCTCTTTTTATTCTAAGGCTGTTTAAAACAGAAAAAGGTTTAAAAAAACATATGGAAACATTTTTACTTACATTACATGTATTCGTATCAATCACACTTATCCTGATTGTGCTCATACAGACAGGGAAAGGTGCTGAAATGGGAGCAGCTTTTGGTGGAGCCGCACAGACGGTTTTTGGCGGAACAGGTCCTGCTCCTTTACTTGGTAAAATCACAACATTTTCAGCTGTTATTTTTATGGTAACATCTCTCAGCCTTGCATATCTTTCTGCTAATCCAACCGGCGGATCGATTATGAAGGGTGTAAAGACTGTTTCTCCAATTGAGGTAACTGTACCTGTTGAAGCCTCCGGGAATGTACAGCCAAATGTTGTTGTTCCCAAAGAGTAAGCAGTCCCGGCAGAAAATAATTAATAGTGCCGAAGTGGTGGAACTGGTAGACACGCTGTGTTGAGGGCGCAGTGGGGAAACTCGTGCCGGTTCGAGTCCGGCCTTCGGCACCATATAAAAGAAAAGTCTGTAACTTTAAATAGTTGCAGGCTTTTTGTTTTTCAGGGTGCGTATAGAGTGCGGATTTTGTGCAGAAATAATTAATTTTAAATAGATTTCTCCAAAGGGCTTTTTTTAAAAATATTTCAGGTTACCAGAAGTTATATGAACTCTTGCCGTATTTAAGATAATGGGTGCCATTACCTTAAATATGGACGGTATTCAAATTACTCATGATAATATAAACTATGTTTTATACCCATAAATTAAAAAGTTTCTTACTTGAACAATCCAAAGACAAATGCGTTCATCTTTGCGCCAATCCCGGTATAAATGAAAACACCGATAAGAGCTGAAACACCCAAAACTACCAGCCATTTTTGGACCGTAGTAAAGGCTGTACTTCGCAACAGCGCGTAAATACCAAGGGGAGGAAAAGCCTGCAGAGAAAAAATAACCTTTGCACGGTTATTATACCATTTAATCTCCTGCGCCTCTTCCTGTACAACTTCTTTACTATCTTCCATTTAAAGACCTTTCGTTCTGTTTAAAAAACCATTAAGTGTGAGGTTCCTGCTTCGTGACAATTGATTCATATTAACAAAAGTTTCCGCATATTCAAAACTTTTCTTTACATGCGTATTTAGGAAAATACCTTCATATCTGTTTCTGCCGATTATTCCTGATGCATAATCTTTATATTTAATCTGACTTTTATGCTTACAGATTGCTTTTTTCTTAACATTTATTACTTTTGAGATATCAACAACCTTCATTTTATTTATACCAAAAGCACCCGACCAAACACTGTATCCCCAGAGTTCCGGGCAGTAATCCTTTATCTGTCTCACAGCTTTAACAGTCATTTCTGTCACCTTTAAATGTGTAGAATGTCTTTCAAAAGGTGATGTCACATATATTGTCTTTGGCCTGAAAAAATCCAGCACCGCTATTATGTCTTTAACAATTTTAAAAACTGCAAACTTTTCGCTTTTATGTTTCAAAAAAATCCCGGCCTTTGCTCTTACAACACCAAGTGCATCAATTGCTTCCTTCTGCCGGACCGCTGAGATTTTTCGATTTTTAAATATTTTTGAACTTCCATTTGTTATATATACAGAGAAAACATTGGTCCCCTTATCCGCAAGAATCCTCATGCTTCCGCCCATCCCGATGACATCATCATCAGGATGTGGTGAAATCACTACAACGGAAGAAGATCCTTTTTTATGCCGGGACAAATCAAAAGAAGTAACAGCTGGAATCACTTTTTTTTCAAGATCGGATAACATCATCTGTTTTAGATCCAATTTAAGAGCTTACCCTAAACTTAAAAATTAAATAATCTTCGGAAGTACGGTCACTATTTTAACTATCCCTCAGAGTTTATCTTGCCTCATTTATTTGACCTGCAGACCCTGGTTTACTTATCACCGCTTCGGGATAATAAAATTTCAGGATCTGACAGTAGCTATGTCCTTTTTTTGCCATACTGTTCACTCCCCACTGGCTCATCCCTACCCCGTGTCCATAACCTGTCCCTGAAAAACAAAATTTTTCCTTTTCTTTTTTAACCTCAAAATTTGAACCTTTAATTCTTGCAGGGCCGACCATAAGCCTGAAACTGTTGCCTGAAAGAAAAAAGGAGCTGCTCTCCTGTATGATTTCAAGTTTCTTTATACGTCCGGACTCTGCCCTTTCAACAGGAACAATGTTTACTATTGACGATATATCCAGACCAAATTTTTTAAAGCACTTTTTAATTTCTGCCGTCTCAAGTTTTTTATCCCATGAATAACCCGGCCGTTTTATACTGAAATCGTCCTTTACACTCTTCAGATATGTAAAACCACCCGGCCATACATTTTCCATCTTCTCTGTCCTGCCGCCGCTGTTTGCGTGATAAAGAGCAAGGACCAGTCTCCCCTTACAGGTAAGAACTTCTCCCTTTGTTTGATCAACAGCTTTAATTGCTGAGGGATGCTCTGATACTTTGCCGCCATAAACTTGAGAAGATGTTGTTGAGAAAACATCATATATTTCATGTTTCCGCATAATCATATGGTACAAAGCATATGTTCTGGCGGCAACAGCCTGTGTCTTTAAGGCCTGTTCAGGCCATGATGGAGAAATCTCTCTGGGGATAACCCCGTACAAATATTCTTCAAGATCAAGAGAATTTACAACAAAAACCTGTCCGTCGACTGCCCTTACCCAAACATCTCCTCTATAGGAAAGTCCATTAACCTTTATATTTTGTCCGCTGTCTGCTTTCAGTCTAACCAATTGGCAGGATGGTATTTTATCAACAATCAACAAACTGTCCCTGGCTGAAAAAATCGTGTCCGTTTCAGGGCTCACTATTATTTCCTGAGAACCGTTATCCTGATAAAGAGCCAAAGAGCCTTTTGAAGAAAACACAACAGGATCTTCTGACTGGAGTACCAAAACCCTTATTCTCGGAGAGAACATAGCGTCTGAATAAATAAAAGCATTGTCTACAAATGCTTTATCATCCTCATACTTTTTTAACTCTTTTTCAATACCGTTATTTTCATAATAATTGCTAAAATTTAAAGCCAGGTACTGGTAACAGTCTTTCGCTTTTTCTTTTTGACCCAGTTTCAAATAGGCTTTTGCAAGATTATGATAGACCCGGTAAATTTCAGGTGCATCCGGGAATTCTTTAATAAATTCAATATATACAAAAACGGCTTCTTTATTATTTCCCAAATACTCAAAATAAATATCGCCCAGACCCTTATAATAAGATGCGGTCTTTTTACCCTGCCATTTATCATTATTCATCTCTATATCTTTATAAAAGCTCAAAGCTTCAAGATATCTGCCGTTTTTTAAATAATCTGATGCGAACTGTTGAAGATCATTTTGAGCAGAAACAGGAGAAGCAACCAAAAGCAAAATATAAAGAAATCCTATTTTTTTACACATAATCCTAAAACCCAAAAAAAGTTATTGTCTTCCTAATACAACAAAAAAGAAACTAAATAAAAACAAAAAACACACAACCTTTGCGTATTTAACTTGCGATTCCGCCTCGCATACTCTCAACTTTTAGGCTTATACCATTCTTTCAAAATAAATCCCATAGAATTTTATGACAGGCTTTTATTGACTTTAAATTTCACTGTCTTATATTTAATAGCATACGAAACAAACATAATAAATAACATATGGTGATATAAATGCATCCTGAAAAGTTTACTATAAAATCACAGGAAACTCTTAATAACTGCCAGAAAATCGCTGAGAAATATTCGCATCAGCAGATAGAACCTGAGCATCTTCTAATTGCTGTTATTAATGATGATGGAATTGCAAAAACATTATTTAATAAACTTGGGACTGACCTTAATTCTCTTTTAAATGGTCTTGACAATATCCTTCAAAAAATACCCAGAATATCAGGAGAAGGAATTAAGAAGGTTTATCTTTCACCCAGAACCGAAAAGGTTCTTGAAAATGCACTAAATGAAGCAACCAAATTAAATGATGAATATATAAGCATTGAACATTTAGTTCTTGCTCTAGCTGATGCCCATGATACTCAGGCATCAAGAATTCTCAATTCTCACGGCGTTTCCAGGGATACTCTCTTTAAAGCGTTAACCGAAATCCGGGGAACCCAAAGAGTAACCGATCAGAACCCGGAGCAAAAATATCAGGCCCTGCAGCAATATGCAATGGATCTGACAGAAAAGGCCCGGGCTGACAAACTCGATCCTGTGATCGGCCGCGATTCTGAGATCAGAAGAGTCATACAGATACTTTCCCGAAGAACAAAAAACAATCCGGTTTTAATTGGGGAACCGGGTGTGGGTAAAACAGCGATCGTTGAAGGACTGGCCCAAAGAATAATAAATGGGGATGTGCCCGAAAGCCTGAAAGACAAAAAACTCATCTCACTTGACATGGGGTCCCTGCTGGCAGGTGCAAAATTCAGAGGTGAATTTGAAGACAGGCTTAAAGCAGTGCTCAAAGAAGTACAGGAATCCAATGGACAGACAATCATGTTTTTAGATGAACTCCACACGATTGTCGGTGCAGGCGCCGCAGAAGGCGCTGTAGATGCCTCAAACATGCTCAAACCCGCACTTGCACGGGGAGAGCTTAGATGTATAGGCGCCACCACTATAAATGAATTCAGGAAATACATTGAAAAAGATGCGGCTCTTGAAAGAAGATTTCAGCCTGTCATGGTAAATGAACCCACCATTGAAGACACCATTTCCATTCTACGGGGTCTTAAAGAAAGATATGAGGTCCATCATGGTGTGCGCATAAAAGACTCTGCCATTGTCTCTGCGGCAACCCTTTCAAACCGGTACATCTCCGATCGTTTTCTTCCGGATAAGGCTGTTGATTTAATTGACGAGGCAGCTTCATCATTACGGATGGAAATCGACAGCCTTCCCTCAGAAATCGATGAAGTCCAAAGAAAAATTATCCAGCTTGAAATAGAGCGGGAAGCACTTAAAAAAGAGAAAGACAAAGCCTCAAAAGAACGTTTAAACACTATCAGCGTCAGCATTAAAGATCTTAAAAAACAGTGTGATATTAAAAAGAAACAATGGGAAGAAGAGAAAGCATCCCTTCAGGTAATAAGGAATTTAAAAGAAAGTATTGAAGCAGCAAAAATAGAAGAACAGCGTGCAGAACGAAACAGTGATCTTGAAAAGGTTGCTGAAATCAGATACTCCATAATTACCAATCTTCAAAAAGAACTGGAAAATGAGAATAGAAAGCTTGAAGAAAACCCTGACGAAAACAAGATGCTCAAAGAAGAGGTTGATAGTGATGACATAGCAGAAATCGTCTCGAAATGGACCGGAATCCCTGCCGGCCGGATGATGGAAGGCGAAATTGAAAAACTTGTACACATGGAGGAACGTATAAAAAAACGTGTTATTGGTCAGGATAATGCCATAAACTTCATATCAAATGCTGTAAGAAGAGAAAGAGCAGGCCTTCAGGATCCTGATAGACCCCTGGGGTCATTTATTTTTCTAGGCCCCACCGGCGTGGGAAAAACCGAGCTTGCACGGGCTCTGGCAGAATTCCTCTTTGACGATGAACATTCAATGATCAGAATAGACATGTCTGAGTTCATGGAGAAACATTCTGTGTCACGGCTGATAGGTGCGCCCCCCGGATATGTGGGGTATGATGAAGGCGGATATCTAACCGAAGCCGTAAGAAGAAAACCTTACTGCGTTATCCTTTTTGATGAATTCGAAAAAGCACATCCTGATGTATACAATATCCTTTTACAGATAATGGATGACGGCCGTTTAACAGATGGCCAGGGCAGAACCGTGGATTTCAAAAACGCCATAATCATTATGACCTCAAACCTTGGAAGCAGCATCATTCAGGAAACCAGTGGTGAGGACAGGGACAAAAAAGTTATGGAAGTTCTGCGAGAGGCATGTAAACCCGAATTTTTAAACCGTTTAGACGAGATTATTATATTTAACAGCCTTGAAAAAGATCATATTCGAAAAATAGTTAATATTCAGCTTAATTTTCTCAGAAAAAGACTTGAGGATAAAAAAATCGCGCTGCAATTAAGTGACAAAGCCCTTGATTTCATTGTGAACCACGGATATGATCCAATCTATGGTGCACGCCCCCTAAAAAGAGCTATTCAAAAACAAATACAGGACCCTTTGGCAATGATGATTCTTGAAGGAAAATATAAAGAAGGAAGTAAGATAACGGTTGATACCGATTCTTCCGGAGAGAAACTTAACTTTTCCATATAGACCGACATCAGGAGCTAAATATAAAAGTGATGCTCCCCGCCTAACGAAGATCCCGTTTTTAGAGCAAGGTGGGACTTACGCAAAACACTCTGATCAAGGCTGTTCTGTAAACAAAAATTATCCTATAAACACATCTCCCTCTACTGTTTTAGTAGATTAAGAAACAGCCACAAATACAAACTTTCCTTTAGAACATATTATTTTTCTCAGTTTTCCCGACAATGCCCTTGTCCCATTGGACAGGCATTCATTCTTATTATCTAACCGGTTACACACACATCATTTTATTTTAATTTAATTGAATATTTTTCTTGCAATAAATCTTTATTCGTTGTTAGTTAAAATAACCAATTGAAACAACCACTATTTAAGCTATTACAACCTAACAACATCAAACAGGGAGAGTAACACATGGCAGACAAAGCAAAACCAATCACTAAAGCACAACTAATAGCAGAAATTGCAGACAAAATGGAAATGACTAAAAAAGATGTAAACGGTTTCTTTGACGTATTAAATGAAATCGCTTACAAGGAAACAAAGAAGAAGGGTTCCGTTACCATTCCTGGCATGGGAAAACTTGTTTTACAGAAACGTAAAGCACGCATGGGCAGAAATCCACAGACCGGAGAAGCAATTAAAATCAAGGCTAAAACAGTAGTGAAATTCCGGATAGCAAAAGCTTGTAAAGACGCAATCATTCCTCCAAAAAAATAACTGGTGTTTTAAAAATTACATTTATGTATTAAGCTTAAATATTCCAATCAGGTATTAAGATAAAAAAAGGCGTCTCGAGAATTTAAAGACGAGACGCCTTTTATGTTTTCACCAGTAAAGAAAATGAATTATTAATTACGCAGGAGTGGAACTCTTTTTCTCCATATATATAACAAAAGCCTTCCCGTCGGTAAACTCAGGGTTTATTAACAATGCACGGGATATTGCTTCATGCGCCTTATCCAGATCACCCTTTGAAAAATAGGCTCTCGCCAGATTAAAGAATATATTCTCATCATCTTCACCGCATATCCCAACAGCCTTTTCATAATAGGGAATTGCTTCATCAAAAAGATTCTGCTGCCGTAAATTCATTCCGCATTCATTAAAAAGATGTTTGTTTTTTTTTTCAAAGATGGCATCCAACTTGGATATCTTAATAAAAACATTTTTTCCCTTTTCAGGTTGACCCATTTTTAAATAAAGATTACCAATCCCAAAGTTTGCCCTCAAATGCTCCTCGTCAATTTTCAGAGCAAGCTTGTATTCATACTCAGCACTGTGAAGTTCATTTCTTTGGATATGTTCTTCTGCTGTGGCAATTTTTTTATTAAGATTCTTTTCTTTTTCTGCTTCCTTCATTTCTATGTAATAGGGAAGGAAGCTAAAATCATTTAGAAAGTCATTAAGTTTTACAACTTCTGCCTCACCTACTGGCTCATCATTTTTATTAAGATAACGGACCTCAACGTCCTCATCATTGATCTGTTTTGCAAGACAGCAGATATCCTGTTTTACACTTTTGGCTGTCGCACCCATGCCTATATTTGATTCTCTTTCCTGTCGAAAAATACCATCAATTTTTGGTTGAGTCATAACTGATTTGTCCGTTATTATTTTACATTTAATTATTTATGATCTTTGCCCTATGGCTTTTATATATGTCCAACAACAATGTCATATTTATATAACTCAAATTAAAATTAGTCAAGAGAGACAGCTGGCAAGAACCTTTAGATATTTAAACAGCCAATCTCAGATAACTATTGTGAAACAGCGACTCCTCTCTTGATAAAACTAAAGTCAATAAAGACTCATTCGCATGCATTATTGACTTTGAGTAAATAAGATTGAAGCATAACTGACAGAATCTGTAAAATCCCCCAGGATCTCTCCTGAAGTCATATAGTTCAACAGAACCGCATCCGCATCCTTTTCAAATATTTTCATCAGAATGCCGATTGGCCTGGCACCGCATATCGTCGCACCGGTTTTATCCAGATATTTTAAATATCCGTTAAAATCCCCTTCCAAAATCTTCTCAATTGCTCCATGGTCAAGGTCTTCAAGATTTTTCTTGATGTCTGTTTTAAACGGAACATAGCCAAAACGACCTCCATAGTGTGTAAAGTCAGAACTGGCAATTATCAGGGTATTTTCATCAGCATGTCTTTTTATAGACTGTGCTATCTCATTATATTCTAAACCGGACACATCCCCAACCACCAGCGGCACAATTTTAAAATCATCCAGCACGACCTGTAAAAATGGAAGCTGCATTTCAAGCGAATGTTCCTGTATTTCAGCATTTCGCGGACCTTTAAAAAGCGGTTGTGAATAAAGATCATCTGTAATTTTTCTATCCACTTCAATCTTTCCCACAGGTGTCTCATATATATCTTCTCCAGAAACAGCTACACCTTTGAAAGGGAAATAGTGCGAAGGCCCCATAATAATAACTCTGTTTATTTTTAACCTCTGAACGGCTTTGTATCCATGCGCGGCAGAATGTCCGGAAAACTGTATCCCGGCATGGGGAGCAATCATTCCAACCGGATGCCCTTTTATATCCGCAAGGTCTGCATTATCAAGGAATTTATTTACCAAGGTCTTTATTTCTCCGCTTGTCCCGGGATACCAGGATCCTGCAATAGGGGATTTTCTCATTAATGTCTCCTTAAAAATGATGTTACTTAATACTAATCTTCATAGAATATATATAAATCAATATCAACTTTTTATCATTACAAAAATATGTTAGGCTCATATTGATAAACAGCTAAAGGAGAACTTTTGGACACAACCCGCCACGATAAAAATCCCTGGCATTATGTACCGACCCTCTATTTTGCAGAAGGCCTCCCCTACATTATGGTCAATATTGTGTCAGCCATAATGTACAAAAAGATGGGCATGTCAAACCAGTTTATCGGTCTCACAAGCATCCTCTATCTCCCGTGGGTAATCAAAATGCTATGGAGCCCTGTGGTTGATATATACAAAACCAGGCGCACATGGCTCTTAGTCTGCCAGATACTGATGTCAGCAGTATTTGCGTTCCTCGCCTTAAGCATAAGCACAAAAATGTTTATTCCATTAACCCTTGCTGCCTTTAGCACCATAGCCTTCATATCCGCTACCCATGATATTGCTGTTGACGGCTATTACATGCTTTCCCTTGACAAACAAAAACAGGCTTTTTTCATTGGTGTCAGATCTCTTTTTTACAGGTTTGCAGTAATATTCGGGCAGGGTCTGCTGGTTATCCTGGCAGGAACAATCGAAAGGAAAACAGGTAATGTCTCCTTCAGCTGGACAGCGTCAATGGGCGTAACTGCCGTTATATTCCTCTTTGCATACCTGTTCCACCGCTCTTACCTGCCTTTTCCTTCTTCTGACGTATCAAGCACACTGTCAAAAAGAAAAGGCTTTAACGAAGCTTTTAGAACATACTTTCAGCAGGATAAAATTATTCCGATTATCGCTTTTATTCTTCTCTACAGACTTGGAGAAGCCATGCTTGCTAAGATGGCGGCTCCTTTCCTTCTTGACAGCACGGCTTCCGGAGGTATTGGTATTGCTACAGACACCTTTGGGTATATATACGGCACAGCCGGAATCATAAGTCTTGCAATTGGAGGAATACTGGGCGGTTTTTTAATTTCAAAATTTGGTCTAAAAAGGTGCATATGGCCAATGGCAATACTTCTAAATGCTCCTGATATCTTTTATGTTTACATGTCCATGGCAACACCCAGTCTGGTAACCGTATGTTTTATGGTAGCATTTGAACAGTTCGGATACGGACTTGGGTTTACTGCTTTTTCTGTCTTTCTCATGTACCTTGCAAAAGAACCTTATAAAACATCACACTTTGCCATTTCAACGGGGTTGATGGCTCTGGGCATGATGCTTCCCGGCATGGTAAGCGGATTTATCCAGAACGCCATGGGATATACCGGATTTTTCATTACTGCGATCTGCTTGACGCTTCCAGGCATGATCCTTATCTTTTTCATTCCTATTGAAAACAAGCAGAAAAAATAAGGCGTTTATACTTGAAAGAAATTATCGATAAAAAAAGGCTCTCTTATTTAGAGTCCTATACAATGCTTTTTGAGCTTTCTCAGCAGGAAAATATTTGTTTTGAACTCGCAGAGAAGAACTCTTTTTTATTAAAAAAAGATAACGAGGAAAGTCTTTTTTTCAAGCTGCCGCCACTCTTTCCTGAACCTGAAACGTCTGAACCTCTCAGAGATTACATGAAAAAAGTTTCTCAAACTCCTCCTCCATATATTCTATACCTGGTGCAGGCAGGAGCAGCAGCACTCGGATGTTTTGAAAAAGGCGAAGTGATAGAACATAAAACGCTGACTAAATATATGGTTAGAAAAAAACAGGGGAAATCTCAACTGACATACCTTAGACAAAAAGGAAAATCACGTGCAGGCTCACGTATCAGGCTAAAAAAAAGCCTGGAATTTTTTGAAGAAATAAACAACAGACTTGTTAAGTGGAAAGAATATATTAATAAAGCAGATTTTATTTTTTACAGCTGTCCGATCAGGCTGACCAATGAAATGTTCCTTTCGAAAACGTCCCTTCCTTTTGAGAGAAAAGACAAGAGACTAAAAAAAATACCCTTTCATGTTAAAGCACCAAACCATAAGGAACTCCTGCACATTAACTATCTTATACATTCAGGCTATCTCCTGTCAAAAACAGCCGGCAACTAACTTTTATCAAACAGCCCTCTTTCTTCCGCCATCTCAGAAAGCAAATCTATTGCCTTTCTCCCCTCTTCACCAAAATCAAAGGTAAAATTATTCACATAAAGATCCACATGACTGCGAAGAACATTATCATCCATTTCACCTGCATGCTTACGCATAAAAGGCAACTGAGCTTCCGGTTCATCCCACGCCATCTTAAGACTTTTCCTTATGGATGATTCCGCTAACGCTATCAGATCCTCCCCCATTGTTTTTCTGGCAACTATCGCACCCAGAGGAACAGGAAAACTGGTTTTTTTCTCCCACCATGCACCGAGGTCCTCAAATAGCAAAAGTCCGTAATTATCAAAAGTAAATCTCCCCTCATGAATAACAACACCGGCATCAACCTCATTGTTTGCAACTGCCGGCATGATTTCATCAAATTTCATATAAATCTTATTTTTTATTTCCGGTTGGTAAAGTGAAAAGAGAAGATTTGCAGTTGTAAGTTCACCCGGCAGCGCTATGCGGATATCCCCGGCCTTAAGATCTGAAATACCGGGCCTGACAACAACTACGGGGCCGCAGCCTCGGCCAAGGGCACCCCCCGCGTTTAAAAGTCTATATTTTTCTTTTATAAAACCATAAGCAAAAAAAGAAACCTTCATAACATCCATGCCAGCATTCATGGCTATTCTGTTCAGCTCAGATATATCTTTAAGCGAACAGATCACAGAAGGCACATCTTTTATTCTGCCGTTTATCCATGCATCAAAAACAAAAGTGTCATTGGGACAGGTTGAAATTCCAAGAGTTAGCTTTTTTGTCATAAATCTTACGATTTTCCTTTCTGAAATATTCCATAAGCTCACTTATTGAAATCTAAACCATAAATCTCTTTCAAAAAAACTGTTTGTGCCGCCTCTGCCGCTTCCTTAAGTCGCCAGCTCGTGTAATTTCGGTCACCGCAAAGATTTGATATTCCTCTTATTACAGTACACGGTATACCTGCCCTGCACGCTACCAGTGCAGCTGCAGCGGTTTCCATGTCTTCACACATCAGCATATCTTTAGATTCAAAACGTTTCCTGATATTTTCAGCCTGAGCTGCATTACCTGAGACCGCAGAAAGTGACAGGAACCTTCCCCTTAAAAAAGATTCGTCAAACATAACGTCGTTGAGCGGAAGAATATTAAAAACATCATCTCCATCATCTTTTGAATAAAATGGCAATCCAATATCTTCCATATCCTGATAACCATTCTCAGTCTCAACGCCGGCATCCGCAAAAACAGCTGCTATCCCGGTTACCACTTTACTTATAAGACTCAAATCACCTGAATAGACGCCACACACCCCAATATTAAATATATGTTCAGGATGAAATCTTTCTATTGCCAAAGCTGCTGCTGCTGAAATATTGGCAAGACCGGGTCCACTCTCAACAATATAAATATTGTCTCTGTTTTGCTTTAAATTATAGACATTAAAGCCAAGTATTTTTTCCACAAACCGGCATCCTGGTACTTCAAGCAGAAGTGATATCTCAAGATTTGTTGCTGCCAGAACGATTGTCTCCATTAAACTCCTCTTAATAATTTTTTTTAACATTACTAAAAAATTTATATGAAAGCGAGTATTTTCTGTTTTTCTTCACAATGAAATTTCTTCTACTAATAATCGGTTATCTATTAAAAATGACTTTTATGAAAAATTTATATATAATAAGAGAAATGTTAGTAAATATTTAAAGGATTTCACCTTACAAATATTCTAACAATTTAATATGCAAGAACAATTAAAATCCACATCAATTTCAAACTTACGTTTGCAAAAAATAAAGTGATGATAAATTAATTAGACTGCTATTCAAATGAACCAGGCCAATACAAAGAATACAAACCATATTCTCTCCAGGCTAAAAAAAACCTCCAAATCAAACCTATATAAAATATTTACACTTTTTTCATTTGCTGCTTACTTACTTATCTTTTTCTTTCTGCTGAATAAAACAGGAAAAACTCTTTCCGTAGGTACCGTAATTCCAGTCCTGACAATCGGAAGATTTTATGGGTTTATACCAGCGATATGCACTTACCTCCTTTTTCTTTGTATAAACACTTTGTTGTATTCAACAGTCGGAGCCAGTTATTTTAACGACAGCTTATTTACCATACCCGGTTTTATCGGCTCCATTATCGTTCTCATCTGCGGCGCTATTATAGGTAAAATGCGCGATTTAAGCGAAGAGCTTAAAAGCACCAACATAAAATTATCCGAGGAAATTTTATCAAGAAAAAAAGCTGCCGAAGAAACTGAAAAAGCAAATGAATATTTCCAAAACCTGATCGAAATATCACCCGACCCTATTATTATAACTGACAAAGAGGGACTTATAACCAGGGCTAATAATGCTTTTCATTCATTGCTGGGCTATACAGAAGAAAGCCTTATTGGTAAACCTGTATATGATTTTTTTGGAAAGAAAGGGACTTATGAATGCACTACGGGTGAGGAAATAACCCTGAACGAAAACTATCTCTTTAATCAATATGATCGGTTTACCGATTTATCTAACGATGGGAAAAAGTTTAATTTAAAAAGATACTTACTGAGGAAAGACAATAAACTTGTCCCCACAGATCAAAATATTGCCTTTTTGTATAATGAAAAGGGAGTTGAAAGCGGAGGCTTCGGTATAATAAGAGATATCACCGAGCAGACAAAAAGTTCACTTGATACCATAAAAGCAAAAGAAGAACTGGAAAACATCATCAACATCTCGCTGGATCCTCTTATTATCACCGACCAGAAAGGTAAGCTAATCAAAACAAACAAAGCATTCTGCAACATGCTGGATCGTGATGAGTCTGAATTGCTGAGAGAAAATATATATAACTTAACAATAAAAAAAGCGGGCACCTATGTATCCACAATAGGAGAATCAATCATTATTGAAGATGATTTCTTCACCGATGCAGCTGAAAAAGTTTCTGAACTTCTTGAAAAGGGAAGCCTGTCAAACTGGGAAATATATTATACAAACAAAAATAATGAAATCATTCCGACTACTCAAAATAGTGTAGTATACCGAAATGACAAAGGAGAAATAATCGGGATTTTTGCCATCATCCGCGATATCTCTGAGCAGAATAAAGCTAAACTTGAAATAATTAGGGCAAAGGAAGAAGCAGAATTCGCAAACAAATCAAAAAGTCAGTTTCTGGCTAATATGAGTCATGAGATCCGTACCCCGATGAATGGTATCATAGGAATGATAGGACTTTTGCTCGACACAGAGCTTACCCCTAAACAGCGAAGTTTCGCTGAAATAACTAAAAACAGTTCTGACACCCTTATTACTATCATAAATGATATCCTGGATTTCTCAAAAATTGAAGCAGGTAAAATGGACCTCGAAATAATAGAATTTGATTTTCTGACTCTCATGGATGATATAAATGATACCTTTGCCATCAGAGCATACGAAAAAAACCTGGAATATACCTGCCTTGTCAAAAACAACGTGCCTTCACTCTTTAGGGGAGACCCCGGCCGCCTGCGTCAAATCCTCAATAACCTCATAGGCAATGCAATAAAGTTCACATTAGACGGTGAAATAACAATTAACGTCAAAGTGGAAGAGGAAACCTCTATTTCTGCGATGCTGCATTTTAGCATTACTGATTCAGGTATAGGCATTCCTGAAGACAAGTCTGGTAATCTCTTTAAAGAGTTTATCCAGGCAGACTCCACAACAACACGCAAATTCGGAGGCACAGGGCTTGGGCTGACCATTTCAAAACAGCTATGTGAAGCAATGGGTGGTGATATAGGCCTCAAAAGTGAAGAAGGCAAGGGTTCAACATTTTGGTTTACCATTGTTTTTGAAAAACAGCATAAAATTTATCAGGACAGAGCGATTATATCTGAAGCGTGTATAAATGGTAAACGCATTTTAATTGTGGATAACAGCAAAACCAGCCGGCTGGTTTTAAAGGAACAGCTCAAAAAATGGAGCTGTCTAACAGACGAAGCTACTGACGGTATATCCGCATTCAAAAAACTACTCAGCGCAAAAGAAAAAGGGACGCCTTTTGATCTAGCAATCATTGATCCTGAAATGCCTAGAATGAACGGCGTAGAACTGACAAAATTAATCAAGGGAGATAAAATCCTTAAAGATACATTAATAGTAATAATGGTATTGATAGGACAAAGAGGTGATGCTTCAACCCTTGGGAAAATAGGCGCTTCTGCTTATCTTGTCAAACCTGTAAAACAATCTCATCTTAAAGAGTGTCTGCTTACTCTCCTTCTGGACAAAAAATCTTCAAAATATACCCCCCCTGAACATATTGTCACCCGACACAGCATTTCTGAAAAACAAAAGCAAACGAAGAAGATACTTATCGCAGAAGACAATCAGGTAAACAGTGCTGTTGCAGTGGGAATACTTGAAAAATCAGGATATAGTGCAGAGACAGTTAAAACAGGAATTGAAGCGATAAAAGAACTTTCAAACAATGATTATGATCTCGTTCTTATGGACATCCAAATGCCGGAAATGGACGGCTTTGAGGCCACAGAAATAATCCGAAACAGCACCTCATCTATAAAAAATCACAACATACCTATTATTGCCATGACAGCCTATGCTGAAAAAGGTTACAGGGATAAATGCATTGAGTCTGGTATGAATGACTATATATCAAAACCTGTTGAATCGGAAATTCTTATAGAAACAATGGAAAACATATTCCACAACTCGGACTCTCTACAGACAGACAAAACATCAAATCAAGAACCCAAAAACACGGTCTTTGATAAACAGGCCCTGTTAAGGAGACTTTGCAACGATGAAAAACTGCTTATTGAACTTTTAAGCATTTTCACCAAAACTGTTCCAGGTAAAATATATGATCTTAAAACCGCTTGGGAATCAGAAGACTTTGAGGATATAAAAAGAATTGCGCATTCGATAAAGGGGTCTGCCTCTACCATAGGAGCACTGGTTATGCAGGACATCTCACTTAAAGTTGAGGAATCCGCAAAAACTTTGGATGCTGAAAAATCTATTCATTTAATAAATGAACTCAATACTGCGTTCAATAAATTTAAGCTTCACCTTGAAAAATAAGTAATAGATGGAAAATATGTCATCAAAAAAAACGACGGGCAAAAAATAGAATACAAGCGGGCGTAACTAAAAGAAACTAAGTCTCGATAGTAGTCTTCTCAACAAAATCAACTACCTGCTCCATAATTTCTTCAATATAACTCTCATCAATATTTAAAAAATCAAGCGCCGTTGAATCCATCTCATAAAGCATTCCATCAATACCCCCACCTATACCGCTCATCATTGCGACAGAATCTGCCACATGAAGAATATATGCCAGACCGTTTTCATTTGACCTTACAGGATAATGGTGATATCGGATAGCAGTAATTAAATGTTTGGGTATCTGCCACTTTTCACAAACATCCGAAGCTATTTCTGAGTGATCAAACCCAAGAATCTTCTTTTCTGCTGTCAGAAAAGACACACCACCTTCTTGCATTAAATTTAGAAAGGTCTCTTTTCTTTCATTGACATATGAATTTAAAATAAGTTTTCCTGAATCATGTATAAGGCCTGCTGAAAAAGCATCCTCTGCTAAAGCAGGATGATCCTTTTTCGCTATCATCCTCGATCCTGCAGCAACAGCAAGAGAGTGCTTCCACATTTCTCCAGGATCAAGATCATAACCATCCAGATTACCGCTTAAGAGTCCTGCTGCGCATGCAATGGTAAGAATCTCCTGAAGTGTCTTAACCCCAAGCACAACAGATGCCTGCTGCACAGATGACACCTTCCCCACCGAACCATAATAAGCGGAATTTGCAATCTTAAGAATCTTTGTAACAATTGCCGGGTCTGTTTCTATTACTTTAGCAAGATCCCTGAAGTCAGAATCAGGATCCGACACAACCTCTCTTGCTTTCTGTGCCACCTGAGGCATTGCAGGCAGATCCTTTATAGAGGAAAGAATCCTTTTTCTAAGAATTTCACCTGTTGGCAGCTCTGAAGAATTTTTATCTTCAATATTTTCTTCTGCCTCCTGACTTTCAAGTTTTTCAGGATTTACTTCAATGCTTTCCTTACAGGCAGGACACGGGAATACAACTCTTTTACCGAGTGATGCAATTTTTTCATCAGGAATATTATATCTTTTATGACAGTGATTACATTCAATCAGCACAGTAATACTCTCCCTACTATTTTAGATATCAGTAAAAATCCTATACTTTCTTACTATTATATGAGAGAGACCAGAATGCTGTTATAACTTTTGCTCTCTAATTTCATCAATCTTTATTAAAAGATTATTTTTGCGTAAATTATAATATATTTTAATAACAGTAATATACAAGAACTTAAAAGTCAAACACTTTTCAAAACCGAGAAGGCATTCTGCTTTATAATTTATGAAGTTTATTCAAATAGTTAGAACATACCAAAAAACTGTCTTATCCAACAGCAGACAGTTAACAAATAATACAAAATTTAAAAAATATGTTTCAGCAAAGGACAAAATCAAAAAGATTATAGATATAAACAATATTATCCGACTCTATTTCAAAGATATTCCTACTCATACTATTTTAGCAATTCGGACAAAACATCATAAAGATAAGTTAAATTAATCTAAATTTTAGTGCTTTTATTTACTTGACCAATTCCTGTCTTTCAAATATTTTTAAAACATGTCTGAATCCAACATTATAACACTTACAACAGATTTCGGTACTTCTGACCCATATGTTGGGATAATGAAAGGAGTCATCCTTTCAATCAATCCTAAAGCTAAAATTATTGATATCACCCACAGCATACCTCCCCAGGATGTAATCAGCGCCGGATTTACCATAAAAAACTCCTTTTCATTTTTTCCTGAAAGAACAATCCATCTTGCGATTATTGATCCAGGAGTTGGAAGCAAAAGATCTCCCATACTTATCGAAACAGAAAAATACTTTTTCATCGGTCCCGATAACGGACTTTTCAGCAGTATTATTTCAAAAGAAAAAATAAAAAACATAATTAAGATCACGAACAAAAACTATTTCCTAAAAAAAATAAGCAGTACTTTTCACGGAAGAGATATATTTGCCCCTGTTACGGCATATCTATCAAACGGTAAAAAATCGGACACCTTTGGTCCCGATTTAAAAAATCCAATAATAACAGCCTTTCCCGAACCATTTATTGTAAACAAAAATGAAGCGGAAGGTGAAGTTGTTCATATTGACCGCTTTGGAAATCTCCTTACAAACATCAGCACTTCTTTTATTGAAGAGTTTGCTGCCACGAAATCTTTTCACCTTGAAGTAAACAATATACCAATATCAAAGATAGCACCCTATTACGCAGCAGCAGAAAATGATGAGCTGTTTTGTCTCATCGGAAGCAGTGACCTGCTTGAAATCTCCATTAAAAACAGTAATGCTCAAAAAAGCACCGAAATAAGAAAGGGGGATAAAGTAAGAATAATTTATAATTAAAAATAAAAATCATCAATTACTTTTTTGACTCCATAACAATAACTAATAAACTCTACCAAAAAGACATTATTGTCTTTCCTGAAAAAGTACGTACTAACTGGATAAGAATAAAAGGTCATTCACTGAAACTGGCAGACATAAAAGAGGTCATTGACTACCATCCAGAAACATTAATCAACAGAACCGGAGCATACGGGTCAATGACTGTGTCTACCCCAACGATAAATGCATTAAGCTGTGAAAGTATTTCACCTCACCTGCTAAAAGGACTATAAATGAATCTAAACGGAAAAGTCGCTATCGTCACAGGCGCCAGCAGAGGAATCGGCAAAGCAATCGCAATTGAACTGGCAAAACAGGGAGCTAATATTGTGGTGGCAGCAAGAACCCAGAAACAACCCAAATATATAGAAGGCACCATTCACCAGACAGTGGAAGAAATAAAGTCCTTTGGAGGCAATGCCATTGCTGTTAAAACAAAAATCACAAATACTGAAATGATTGAAAATATGGTCCAAAAAACCATAGAGAACTTTAACCGCATAGATATCCTTGTAAACAATGCTGCGACAAATCACCCCGCACTCTTTAAAGACATCAATCCAAAGCATTGGGACACAATAATAGATACTAACCTTCGGGGTTTAGTCCTTTGCACCCGGGCTGTGCTGCCACAGATGATAAAACAGAAATATGGCCATATTATCAACATCTCATCGGTGGTGGCAAATAAAACAGGGCATAAGCCATTTACCGGCCTGGCCTATGATGTGAGCAAGGCCGCTGTAAACAGGCTTACGTTAGGACTTTCAGAAGAACTGCAAGAACATCATATCGCTGTTAACGCATTGATGCCTGACAACACGGACACAGAAGGCTGGGCATATTTAAACCCTGATTTGAACAGGTCTGGCTGGGCAAAACCGGAAACCTGGGGAGAATATACTGCTTTTGTGGCGGCGCAAGCTCCGAACGCCTTCACTGGAAATCTGCTAACCGAAGATCAATTAAAAGCTCTGATGCAGGAACAACTTTAAAAATATATATTTTCTTAAAAAATAATTAGTTAGGGTAATTATTGTATTTCTAGTATTTGATATTACTACAGTGAATGTAAAACTTTTTTTGATAAATAAAAATTTAAATTCTTATCGCTACTGTTTATTTTTGAAGTGTGTTAAAAAGTTATTGTTATCTGAAGTAATTTTAACTTACCTAAATTCAACTAATAAGTGCGACTCAACCATGCTTGAATTAGAAAGGTTATCTGGTATATTATTTAGCTTCTCTTTTCCAGCAAAATAGGAGTTGCTAACGAACAAATATAACCAGATAACCGTAGAAGAAAGATACCATATTTACGCCTATAAGAAAGAAGGGTAAGTATACCGGAGGATAAAATACCGCTCAATTGCTACTTAACATCAGTCAAACCCACAAAACTGCCTGCATTTTGCTCAGCTAACAGACGCATCAAGTGCGCGAAGCGAACTCTATTTCCACTTCCATATGCGGGATTGGCAAATAAAACGGGAAACCCGAAAGTATGAATACGTACACGAGTCTTGCCATAGGCATCCTGTTTGTTTATGCGAGCGACTTCACTCAACACAGTATTGATGCTTCCGCTTGAAAAATCATCACCAAATACATACAAACTTATACGCGCATCTTTTCTGAAATAAACCCGCACGGCATGTTTTATTCCCTCCACCGGGCTGCTATTACTGAAACTTTTCCAGTTGCGAAGCCGCCGGATCACTTCCCTGCGGCGGGCAGGCGTATCAGGGATCCAGCGTCCGGCATACGCGCCAAACATATAATTCCCCATATCGTTGACCACCTGTATACCCTTGACATTGGGATATACACTCAGCACCTCCTCAACCTTCTTTATGACCATGGGCCATGCAGCCATCAACATGCTGCCCGAAGTATCGATAACAAAAACGATGTATTCGCTATCAACGGGGATTCCGCCGATAACAGCATCCCTGTTCAGCGGCTTATGCTGCGGTTCGCTCAGCAGGCGTTTCATTTCATCTGTGAGTGTCTGCAATACTGCCTGAAGTTCGCCTTTGATACGTGCCTGATCCCTGGCCTGTGATGCGGAATCGTTATTCTGGGTTTGCGCCCATTCACTGTTTAACTGCGCAAGAACCTGCCGAACCTTTTGCAGCGTCTTTCTTTTTTTTGTGAGTTCACGCTGAAGGGTTTGACTTTCAACAATCACTTGTTCCCGTTCATCCTCGATTTGTTTAATTTTGCCGCTCAGATCAGAAGTAATGTGCTCCAGGGTCGCTGGCTCCAGCGCTAATGAAAGAACAAGCAATAGAATAATTGCACCAAACCCGCAGGAAATCACATCGAGAAACGACATACTGAAAACTTCTATAGGACGACGCTTAACTTTCATCAGGGCCAATCTCGTGAAGGTGTTATAAATGATCCCCGGGTGTCGATTGCCAGCCCCCAAAACGAAGAAGCCGCGCCTGGATCACCCTCTATCGGAAACAGCAAGGTATTAACAGGCACTCCCTTTGGCAATATCTTTACAGCCTTGTTGAACAAATCCTGCCGCTCTTTTGCAGTTATGGAATTGGACCTTGGCTTACTTTTACCCTGGGTGGGCAAACCATCAGTCAGCAGCAGAACACTGTCTGGTTTGGGCCTTAGTTGACTGATCACGTCAAAGGCGCTGCTCAAACTGGTACCGCCCTGCGGTGCCAGTTTTCGAACCTCCGAAATCACCCCCTCCAAAAGTGCGGGATCACTGGAGGTTAACCATCGTTTTTCAGTTCCACTAATTACCGGCTGTGCTTTGGTGTTAAAATAATAGACCTGAAAGCTTTTGTTCGGCTGCAAATTCGCTACCAGCCACTGCAATGAACGCACAACACGCAGCCACTTCGGAGAACGTCGTCGGATGGATGCATCCATAAGTTTTCGGCGGACAACATTCACAATTGTTTCATCAAGCATGCTCGCTGATGCGTCAACAAGAATCAAGGTGCGCTCACCGCCTAACTTTAATCCTGTCAAATATTGCCGTCGTCTATCACCATCAAACCCCACTAACTGCTTATCTAATGGTAACAGCTTATCCTTTGCTTTATGCTTCTGTTTTGATTTTTCCAGCAAGGATTTTCCCTTTTCCAGGGCCGCTATTTCTTTTTTTCTCTGCCGTATTTTTTGGTCTGCAAGTTCATTTTCCTGCTGCTTTTTGCTAATTCTTTCACGGAGCTGGTTCGCTTGAACCTGCGAATCTCCTTCTTCAAGCTCTATCGCTTTCACCTCGTTACGCAACTCAGCCAGATGGGCGCTCGCAAACTCTTTCAACATCGTCACCCGCTCAACTTCTGCCCTCAGATCCTTTTGAGTTTCTTCGCGATGTTGAAGTGTCTTGCCATTGAGCAGCATAACAAGCAGGATCACTGCACCAAAACCACAGCACATGACATCCAGGAAGGCTAGACTAAAAATGTTAGTACTCCGTTGTTTCTTCACTGGCTCACACCTGGAATTTAAGAGTCACTATTAAGCCGGCCGATGAGCCATTTACCGCAATATCGCTTAGTATCAAGCACCAGCCGTTCCTGCGACAGCTGAATTTGGTGGATAATAAACATCAGCACAATGCTAATGACAAGTGCAATAAACGTTGAATTGAATGCGACGCCAAGGCTTTGGGTTACCCCCGTAATATCACCCTCTACCGCGCGGTGGGCTTGTGCCAGTGCATCACCTATACCACGTACCGTGCCAATGAATCCAATTGATGGTATCGCCCAGGCGATATAACGGATAATGGAGAGTTCTGATTCCAGACGATCTGACTCTTCCTCACACAAATTCTGGACCTCCGTCGAAACGTCCTGAATGTTTTGAGTTGATGCAAAGCGTTCAAGCGCGCCCAGCAAAACGCGCGGCAACAAATACCCCTGCATCTTTTCCGGCAGCTGTCGTATTCGCCGGGAGATCGGACCCGTATCGGAGACAGAAATGACATCTCCCTCAGGGAGTCCCATAAAATCCTGTTCAAGCTGCTTCTCCTGGCGGTAGGTGGTCCTTGCTTTGAAGCTAAGAATTGCAATGGCCCAGAACATCAACACAAAACATGCCTCCTGTTCATAATCTCGAACAACAACGTAGTAGGAGCGCTGACGAACATAATTCGGATCCACCTCTATACTGGCTATCTCCTCCGCCAAAAACACTTCAGCATTCGGCCGGATAACTGCAACATAGATCGCATGCACCAAAATAAATATGATCAACAACGAAAACAGTGAATAAATAAACTCGATCTGAAATCCTTTTCTCATGAGCCACTCCTCAAATATCGGTCGGAAACGCAACTGCTTTATCAGCAGACACCTTATCAGTGGGAACAAAGATGGATGGCGCTTTGACGACCTTTTTCTTTTGGGTTTCTTTTTTGACAGTGATTTTATCTTTCTCTGTCAACTCAATTTTTGGTTTATCTTTCTCGGTAGCGGATATCTCTACTCCAATAAACAGAACTGCCGCCAGCACAAAAGTCACTATATAGAGTAATACTTTAATATGTTTTTTATTATTCTGCATAGCGTGCAATCCTAAAACCGATATCGTTACGGGGTTTCTCCGCATAGTCCCTGTATGACAAGCGTAATTCCATAATACTTCCATGGTGCCAACTTGCACCTCGAACAACATAATACTTTCCCATAGCGGGGCCGGTTGGATTGCGCAAAACCCTGGTTTGCCCCCCCGAATGCACATCGTAGTAGTCATGACACCACTCAGAGACATTGCCGCCCAGATCGTAAATCCCCACCAAATTTGCTGGGAACCGGCCAACCGGTGATGTGCCGCTGTAGCCGTCGGTATACCCCTTGATCGTTAAGGGCAGACTACCGGCCGCTCTGCTATCCGCATAGTTTCCACTTTTTTTCAATGGAAACCGGGAATCCCCCCATGGATATTTCAAAGGTTTCCCATCAACAGAATTCCCGCCTTCGTAGCGTGCAATGAATACCCATTCTGCCTCCGTCGGCAACCGATAACCCGTCGTCATTGGGACGATAGCAATCATTTTCCCATTCTTTTTTTCATAGGCCTGCGGCAAACCATCCTTTTCACTGAGCCAGTTCAGATACGCAGCCGCATCATCCCATTTTATGGAAACAACCGGGTGGTCACTTCCATTTAGATCAACACCACTTTCACTCCCGGAGTTATGCCCTTGCCGAAATTTCTGAAACTCAGCATTGGTCACCTCTTTTTCACTGATGTCAAACGTCCGGGTTAATTCAACCGGGTATTGACTCTCATTACTGCGTCGGCCGGGCTCGCGGCGGGATGAACCCATTTGGAATTGGACGGGTTCAATCAACAATATTCTTTGCAGGATCTGTCCTTCTGCTGTCTTAATAACAGTCGATTTAGCAGCTGCCATGGCCTGGCGATTACTCTTTAATTGAACATCAAGTTTTTTTGACACACCCGCAGTAGGCGTCAAGGTCGTTTTGAAAGATTTATAACCGGCCCTGCTAACCACTATCCGGTGAGGAAGTGCGGTCAAGCTTAAACGCCGTGAAGCGGTGCCCATTACCTTGCCGTCAACCGTAAGTTTAGCATCGGCAGGCTGGCTGGTAATAAACACAATGCCATACTCCGGTTTTAATTGAATATCGATATGCTGCACTCTGGCTTCCTCAACACGAAGTGATCTCGATTCAGTTATATACCCACTCCTTGACAAGCTCAGCTGATGATCTTTTCCCTGTATAAGACTAAGTGAGATTGGTGTTTGCCCGCGAAACTCTCCATTAAGGAGTACACTAGCGCCGGATGGCCTGGAAGTCAGCTCCAGCGCACCTTCGACCTTTTGTAGCGCAAATTGCAGTATTTTTACTGGCTCGCCCGGCTCGATCGTTATCTTATCCGATATTGGTTTCCAGCCATCTTTTCTCAGTTCTATCGTGTAGTCACCTCCCATCGGTTCTATTTGCAATGGGGTCTGTCCGACCACTACTCCTTCCAGCCGCACATCTACTCCATCGGGTTTGCTTTCTATTCGCAAGATCCCCCAGCCGGGCTGAAGAACAACCTCAATGCGCTGTCTGATACCCATACCCTCGATCTCAATAGATTGAAGGTTAGGTAAATAACGTTGTGCAGCAACACTCAACTTATGGTTCCCCTCTTCTATTTCAATTGACGCCAGCGGCGTTTTGCCAATAACTCTGTCATCAACCCTCACTTCAGCGTCCTGCACGGGTAGAGACACAACATCAAGCAGCCCCGGCAGCTTACGTAGCTTATAAGCGAATGTAGAATCCGAACCAAATTCAACAGTAATCGACTCTTCAAGTTTCCGATAACCCGCTTTCTCTGCAAAAACACGATAGCTTCCGGGCAGAGCCAGGTAGCTTTCTCCAACCTTCACAGATAGTGGGAACCGACTAAGCGAAGCAATATCTGGTGAGGGAGTAATAGTTATCCGAACCGGTACGGCTGTCAGGACAAATATGACACAAAGCAACAAAATTACAAAAGATCCTGTTATGACCTTACGTAAATGGGGATGCCCCTTTTTTGTCTGTAACAAATCAAAGGATGAAACCGTTGAAATCTTAGACTGATCATTTGCCGGCTCATCCACGGTCAGCTCAGTTTCAGCAGGCCGTGTTTTAATCTCCTTCGCTTGCCCGGCTGTAGCCGATGGTGGATGGGGTGGTGTATTCAAGAATCCGTCGCTTCGCCCAGCGGGCTCTAGCACAACCACGTCTGTATCGACATTTACCGTAAATTTATTGCTGTCTATCTGGAGTTCATCACCCGCAACAAGCCATTCTGAACCATTAAGTTCTTTACCATTCAGTTGCACGGATACAAGACCATCACCTGGCTGTAAAAAAACTTTACGATTGTTGTGACCGAACCAAGCCGCAGGGGCTGCTTCTACCTCGATACCAAACACGGCCAACCCCTCGGAGGAAACACAAACCGCCAGTGGAAAATCAAATTCACCAAATTCCCGCCGACCACCGGCATCGCAAATGCGCATTACAATACTCAAATTTTCTCCTTGCAATATATCTTAAGTGTTATTCCCTCGCTGTCCACCGGCACTTTAAACAGAAGCATAACATCTCGATAACCAGAACGTGTGCCAATGGCTTTATAACGACCCGGTTGTAACTTTAGAGAATGTTCGAGGAAGTGTCCTAAACGGCCCACACGATAAATCGTAACATCCGTCATGTCATCAGATTGTACTAAAATTGTAACAGGCTTGCTGTACACTTCAAGCAAATGAAGTAGTTTTTCAGTTTTGGCACCAAACTTTGGGCCAATATCACTATTGGCAACCGCCACGTCATATATACTGCGTGCGTATTTTCTATGTTCCGATGCTTGTAAGTCATCCGGATTTGAAAGATAGGTTTGAACCTGACGGTTCAATTCTGCATTTCTCTCTGCACGCAGCTTTCCCTGCTTCGCAAAACCAGTATTCGCATCTATTTTCAAAACCAGGGCATAGATCTCTACAGCCTTTTCCCATTGTTCCATCTTCACATACTTCAAAATCTGAATGTTTAGCCGTTGGAGCTCAGCCCGCAGTTCGATATTTTTCAACTGCTGTTCCAGGTCGAGAACTGCTGCAGCATCAGGCCGAAGATCCCTTGCGATATCCAGAGCGTGCTTTGCCTGTTCAATTTTATTTTGATTTAAAGCGGATATCGCATCCGACATAGAGCGCTGAAAGTCACGTTCCAAAATCAACTGATTAACCTGCCGAAGATGATCACGTGTAGTCTTAAAATCCTTATCAAGAGAAATTGCATCATTATACATCCTCCTGGCAGCTTCCAGACCACCTTCAGCTTCAGAAAACTGACCCTTCGCAAGATATTCTAACACTTGTGGAAGATTCTCAGCACGCTGTAATCCAATCCGGGCTTCACTATTGTCATAATCCGCCGCGAGAGCGATTTCATACGACTGCTTTGCTAAGTTACTGTCGAACTGCTCGAAGGCTTTATTTCCCGCCTGTATAGCCCGGCGTATACGTTCAGGACGACTGGCGGCAAGCTGTTCCAACTTCACGATCGTCTCATGGTAGACCTCCACAGCCTGATCAAAACGCTGATCATCCAAATAAGCATTGGCTTCTGCCAGCAATCCAAGCACCTGACTGTAACTGGTGACAACCGGCTCAGCCCCCCAGTTTTTGACGCCCTCGTTATCTAAACGCGCCTTGAGATTCAATGTTTTTTGAAGCAGCTTCTGCGCCTCCCTGGCTTTCGATGCTGACTCTTCGGCGGCTCGCGCCTGAGGTTGAACCTGTTTAGTCTCAGGAATCACTTGTACAGGTTGACGCTGGTTGGAAAACCGTCCCGGAAGAATTACAACAACCGCAACGGCGACAAGGGCAAGTATAATAAAAACAATAAGCGATATAATCTTGAAACGTGACGCGTTGGGATTAGACGCGAAAACACGCGGCTGCGATGGTGGCTGTAAATTTAGTTTGCCTGACATCTATTTATTTGTCCGGCACTAATATGTGCCGAAACTCTCCGTTCTCTGGTTCTGTAAATTGATTAATTTGGCTGGACGCTTAAGATGCTTGACTGTTTACCTTTGATTCTACTTCGTAAACGTCTCAGCTCCTGTCTCAACCTGGTAAAGCTTTTCAAGAACCTCTTGCCATTGTTCATATTTAGCTTCGGCAGAACCGGTTAGTTCGATGGTTTCACCTTCCACTTTAAGAACCGTAGGCTCAACCTCAGCAGCAAAAGATACACCAAGCTCCTCCAGAGCCGCCTTATTTATTTCAGCTTCCTTCTTAATCTTATCTGCCTCAAATATTTTTGAAACGCCAGCCCCCACGGCAGCGCCTATAAGTACAGGAATCGCTGAATTAGAACCTTCTGATTCAGCGTATAACACGCCCAAAGCAGCCCCGGAAAGTACTAATAATCCACCTTTCAGCATCTCTTTATTCTTCGCGTCATCTACTTCGCGAATCATATTCATCTCCAGAAGTCGTGACTTTCTCCAATTCGTGTATACTTCTCTCATATCACGGTTCAGACCTTCATAGTTGACATCAAGCGTATCCACTAACATATAATCCCGTTCGCGAACCCGTCTCACCCGCGCCAGCATTTCATCATCTTCAGACGGTAAACGGTCAATTATAAATCGTCCTGTCTTTTCGTTTTTTTGTAGATAACCAGTGAAGGCACTTGGCACCAGTCCTTTTGCAAACCGCATTTCTGAAACCTGGCGTAACTCGAAAATCTGATCCGGGGTCATCGTCTTGTAATATGCTGCTAATTCGTTTGCAATTTGATAATAAACATTTTGAAATACTTCGACCTGTTCACCAGACTTTCCTTTGTACATTTGTTCATTAACTGCGCCTTTAAAGTCTTTTTCAAACCATTGCCGGCCTACCGCATCGAAAGCCTCAATCTTAAGTTTCAGTTCCTCGCCGTTAGACTTGAGGATACGGCCAGTAACCCGCACCTCATCCCCTGAAGATTCAGCCGGGACGACTCGGACCGACCCCCAATAGCCGGTCTGATATAACGCATGCTTAAGCTGAACCGCCATGTATTTTGATTCAGCCTGACGGATTTCACTGGAAATACCACGCGATTCATTCTCGGAAGATGGTAATTCGCCCAAATCAAAAGTTTGTATGCGTACATCGAGTAAAAGGGGTTCAGGAATCTCTGTCTGTACAGATTCAAGCACCACTTTTTTCTTATCGGGTCGTACTCTTTTATAGGTTGTGGCGCAACTGCTCAGCAAGATGGCCAGAAGAAGAGATACAACAAGACCACAAGGAATAGACCGGTTTCTTAACGTGTCACGTTTTTGTATTTTTTGTATTCTTCCCATAATTGCTTTTTCAAAACTGGGTCTGTTTCAGTTTCAGCGGCTTCCCTCAATTGACGGGCGACCACATCATCATCACTGCCATCCCCGACATTTTCTTTTTTAAAATCCGGCATTTCCCCTTGTTTTTCTACACCAGGGCCTGCCCCAGGTTCGACCGCCCTTTGAATCGGTCCGTCCTTCAATCCTGGTTTTCCCACATCCCCATCTGGCGGTACGCCCGCACCTGCTGTTTCTTTTGCTCCCGATTTATCAGAAGCACCGCTATCCCGACTCCCATTCGATTGACTTTCACCTTGTTCCCATTTTAGCTTTTCCTGATGCTGAAGAAGTAATCCATCAAAATCAGAAATCAATTTCCCCATCTGTTGTTCCAGCAAAGCCTTTTTTTCTTCCTGAGTCAATTCCCTCTTGGTAATTTTTAAGGCGCCACCTTTTTTAGATTCTGGATCGTCTTCAAGCTTTACACAATCAACACCGTGCAGACTGGCATCGCCCCCAAGTTTTCTCACAGCCTCACACCCTTCGATGACCTGGCGTTTTAATCCTGCTACGAAAACAGCAAACTCACGGATATCTATATTGGATAACTGGTCTTGTTTACGCATCTCACGAAACTCTGCGTCGTTACTCCGCCACACAGCGTAGGTCGCCTGCAAATCCTCAATTTCTTTATCCAAACGTATTTTTCCATCAGCATCATTCTCCGCACCATATACACGAGCAGGAATGACTGTTACACAGAAAATAATCAGAATAAAAGCACAGCGTATAATTATTATATTCCTCACAGGTTACCATCCTTAATAAATAAAGAGTATAAGTTAAATATTGAATCTAAGGCGGTTTTTGTCAATGCCCACAGCCCTTCATCGTGTGCCTGCGTCCAAATTTCAATTGTTTCAAAAAGGTTAATTTTCATCGTTATTTGCATGAACCCTATTTTTTTGAATCTTAACAATTATGTTAATCAAAATCAAGAACATTGAGCAAAAGCATAAAAAAAACTATATTAAGATTAAAAAACTATTTTTTTTATGTAATTTCAATTAATTATTTGTGCTCTGATAGATAGGCACCCATTAAAAGATCAATGTAAATCGGAAACACCACTCCTCTTACAAAAATCCTTATTTTGTTTGCATTATGCCCAACATGATGAATCAGAGGGATTGGTAAAAATAGTTGAGAGAGTTGTATTAAAGAGTTTAAGAATCAGGATTATGGCACCCATTAAAAGGTCAATGTCAATAGGAAACACCTCTCCCGTTACAAAAATCCTTATTTTGTTTGCATTACGCTCACCATGATGAACCTGCCGCTTTTGTTTTGCACCCGAAATTTCATT
>Ga0307989_1000275_pt1 | contig 36001 bp, 63 predicted proteins | sample EllFjometagen185_FD_203164 | JGI IMG/M metagenome (GOLD analysis project Ga0307989, IMG submission 203164) | Marine microbial communities from Ellis Fjord, Antarctic Ocean - #185 | ecosystem: Environmental > Aquatic > Marine > Unclassified | place: Southern Ocean | collected 2014-10-08 | reverse complement strand
CGCCTCAATTGTTACAATGCCGTAAGCATCCTCAATGTCGGTAATCGTGACATGATTCATCACGGCAGTGACGGTTGCCAATTGGTCTCGTGTCATCGTGAATACCTGTTGACCGACCCATCCTCGTTGTAATAGTATTCCCTTCCATCATTTGTGATTGTCGCTGGTTTACCGTCTTCCCTCCACGATTTTCCATCCTTGTACCAGGCGATGTGCCGATTGTTATAAATCTCGAGTATGTACGCGTCACAACCATACGTGACACGATCATATGCCTCAACCGGGCCTTCAATGTTCTCTGCACCATGAATGTTCATAAATTCAATGACAGCGATTGTCTGAGTAGACGTCATATTCATCCCTATCTCCTGTGTCACAGACCCATTTTGCCATGTGTCCACCATTACATTATGCCGTTTGCCTGAATGTCTGCAGGACCGCCATCTTTATGTCGATTGCCATATTTGAAGTGCGTGAAGAGTGTGTTATCGTTGAAATAGATGCGCAGGCATATCTCACCTAGTTCCACGCTGACCACATATTCCAACGCCGGGCAATAGCCAGATCTACTCGATAGCGGCCATTCCCTAATCGAGACATTTTCGGCCCCATGTTCGTTCATGAACTCAATTACTTCAGTTACTTGAGTGCCGTTCATAGTGAACCCGTGAACTCCCAGTCAGCCTGGCGCTTGAACATACCTTTCTTGCCATACCAGTTACCAACCTTACCACAAGGCTGCACCGAAGCAGGCCGTTTCGGATCATCGTGGTACATGTAACCATCTTTGATCCAACCAACTCGACCGCACTCGCTAATATGCAAACTATAGCGCTCACAGGAGTACATAACCGCTCGCCATTCAGGCGTAATGGTCACGTTGTCTTTGCCATGCAAATCGTTGAACTCGATAATTGCAGCAGCCATAAGTTTGGCGTTATTGTGTGTGCTCATGAGAACCCCTTTGTTATGGCCACCAGCATACCCGGCAACATATACATTATACCACGAAATGAGGCATCTTACACGAGTTTCATTTTAGTTACCATGAATCGTAGTGGTCTTGGTCCCGCTTGTTTGCGGCGCGCCGCTCTTGACTATTTGCAAAGCCATAATGCTCTACGCGCTCTGCATCTGTCATCCGGAGAGGATAACCCCACTCCTGCGCTCCGTATGTCTCATGAGCTTCTATCGGCGCCGATGGCATCGTGGGTGGTGTAGGCGGCCGGCGTGGGGCACGCATGAACGTTACCTGGTCAAGTGTGTTCTCGACTTTCTCGACTGTCATTCCCGACATCGCAGCCAGCTCTTCGGCTGAGTTCTCGAACTCGTGATTGGCCCAGTAGTCGTGCAGGTCTTTCGCAGTCCAAGTTTTGTTTTTCATGACATCCTCACATGTTGAACGTGAAACCAAGGATCACTTTTTCGGGGTCTCTTTCTCCCAGTCAAGCTCAGCCTCAACGCCGTCAGGACTATCTGCCCAGCCCATGCATTTCTCGAGAAGGTCGAAGCCATTCGAGTATTCGACGTTGACACGGTATGCCATGGTCCACTCTTCCGGACAATCCTTCGCAGCACGAATGGTGTTGGCCTCTTTCTTACCACGGGCTCGAATGTTGTAAAGAGCATGGTCGACGAGGTTACGACACACGAAGTAGCTCATTTTCATTTTCAATCCTGTGATTCATGGAAGGCAGCGTGCCTTACAGATATATTATACCACGTTTTGAGGCATCTTACACGAGCTCTAAATCCTCAACGATAAACCCTTGCTCTTTCCCATTCGGCAACGTGCAAACAGCTGTCACAGGAAATTCAATCCCATTGTGCTTCCATGCAATTCGCTGAACAATCATGACTTTCCCAAGCACACCTCGTGAATAATGCCGACGATCAAAGAATCCTTTCAATTTGACCTTGTCACCAGTCTTGAACTTGTTTCGATTGTTGGACTTTGAGCTCATAATTTCACCTCGCACGCTTTGAGAATAGCGCCGCTTTGTGTTCTGCTGATGGGGCTGACTAAATCGTCAACAGTATCTTCAATCCATCGCACGACAGACCAGCCATCATCTGAAACTTTGATGACCTCGGCGATGTCAGTTATATCAGGCCCATCCGGCCAAACAGGGTACACCTGATCTCCTACATTCCACATCGTGTCGCCTGGTTTCGGGTCTAAATTGTAACATCAATTGTTATGTAGTTATTGGGACCGACATGTTTAAGGAGTGCTCGACAAGGCTCAGGCATCTCTAAGGATTTAATTCGTCCCACTGGCATTTCAAATTCCATTCCCGGGTATGGCTCATGCTGCTGAAGCAATTTAATTGCGATGTCACGAACCACATCATCCGGATCCGACTCAGCCACCCCCACGACCATTGCCCTAACTTCGATGTCGTCCATGAAATGTGCCATCCCGTATAGTGCCCCTTCCCTGACATATGATTTTTCGTGCTGGAGTGCAGGGCAGCACACCCTTAGCATATATTCCTTGCTAACCAACGCCGATTCCTCAGCTTCAAATGACAGAGCTACCGGATTAGCGAAAATGGCAGCAAGATCTTTGACTTCTTTCATGGGTTCACCTCAATGTAAAAACCTGGGTCGTAAGTACGGAGATGCCTGTCTTCATACCCGATATACCCATGCGGGTTTGAGATAACACGTGTCTCGCCTAGCATATAATCATTATGAACATGGGTGTGTCCATGAATCCACGCGGCGGGTTCTTCATCGAGAATCAGTTCCGACATATCACAAACATAAAACATATTCTGCCATGACATCGGTCCTGACTTATATGTTGGGTCAAGGCTCAAGTCACATGGCAGATGATGCGTTACAACCACATCTCCCTTTTTGATTTCGTGACGCAAGTATCCGCGGGTTTTGGCGTTGGCCTTATATATCCAGTGCGTCGCACCGCTAATTTGTTTGAAATCCGACCACGCTCTTTCATAAAGCTGTGCTAGACCATCACCCCTGAACCACATCGTGTTCCCAAGGAACCTGACACCGTCGATTTCAGCATGCGAATCAAGCAAAAAATGAAAGTTTGTGAATGATGCGTTGATTGTGTCGATGGCTTCTTTGACTGTCCGATACCCTTTGGCACCCCAGTATTCATGATTGCCAGAGACATAAACGACGTGCGGAAACTTCTTACATGCGGCAGTCAGATTCTCAACTAAATATTTCGATGTGCCCAGGTCACCAGCAATGACGAGTACGTCGCCATTCACTGGGATGTTCTCCCAAAATGCCTTGCCTCTGTCTGGATGAAATTCAGTGTGCACGTCACTGATAACTTGGATTTTCATTGATCCCTCCGTTCCCTTACATTATACCACGAATTTCAACTTCTTACACCAAAGCGAAGTAAATCGGAGGAAGAAGGAATAACATGTGAATAAGCTGGTCAATCGTGATGAAGAGAATAAGTCCGAGTGGTCGACTGAATTCGGCCTTGAAAGCTTGAATGCCATCCAATCGAATCAAAGGCATTCTGCGCACATACTTCGCCCAGAAATAGACCGGGATATATGTGTCCTCAATAAAATGTGATGTGAACAGGATTAAAAAACTGGCAACCAGCTCAGGACCACTCAGTCCCATAAGAAAAAGCAATGGCATAAAACCGGTGGCGTAAATCAAGCAATGACGAGCACGCACTTTCCAGTCTGGCGTCTTTTTCATCGCCTCATTGTGCGTTTGGAAACCCCAATCAACAATAAAGTGATTGAACACGAGTAACGAGAACAGTGAACCCGAAGCGATGAGTGTCTCAAGCATTATATGTCCTTATTTGCATTCGCAGTTGTTGCATTTGCCTTGCATATCAGTATGGTGTCGTTCAAGATCATGGCATCTATGATTTGGGCCGTGCGGCTCGAATGGTTCGTTGCTGGGCGCTGTATTTAGCACGGTCTTTACTCCAGCCAGTACGACCAGCACCACCGCCGCAACAGCGACATTCACTTTCAGCCGGACGTTTCGTATCAGATTCTTCATTTATCCCCTATTGTCATGGATGATTATAACACAGGTTGTCAAACATTACACACCGGAATTGAGAAAACTATGCACTCCGGCTTTTATTGATGAGACTGATGAGTCAAATTGCTCCTCGGCTGCGTCGATATAAAAGAAGTTCTCTTTGAATAGTTTTTCGTATGCCTGCCTGTTTCGATCAACGGCTTTCCATGAGCGGATGACGTCCTCTTCGTCAACGCCACGGCCGCCCTGGGCAGCACGGTTCACGTTTCTGGCTAAAGACACATCCAATGGAACATCGACATAAATCATCCCTACAGTATAGCCGACAGCGGTGAATTCCTTGAACTGCTTCGAAATCTCCCTGTAGTTCCCGCCTGTCCCGTCAATCAAAACGTTGTCGCCTGTGCCCATGAGTGACTTTTTTAAGTCCTTGGCTGCATTACGTGCCCGGGAGAACAACGTCATATTCTGACTGAAGATTGCCCTGAGTCTGCGGTATTCGGGTTCAGCATCACCCATCGCCTGCGTGTCACCGGCTTCTTGAGCCGCCAGGAAAGTTTCCTTGGCATGTTTGTATGCCACCAGCAAATCTTTCCTGTCCAACGGGATGCCTGCCTTCTTTAGCGCAGCCTCGTAGTCATCGTCAGGGTTGACGACAGTGAGCTGGTTCCCAATACCTAGCTTCCTAATGGCCGTTGACTTTCCAGATGCAGGTCCGCCGGCCATGAAAATAGCTGATGGTTTGGCTTGGAGTGCCTCACGTAGAACCCTTCGAATGTATTGTCGTAGCATTTTCATTCGTCTTCCCATGCATCTTTGCTGTTGTTGTTTGTAATGAGCTTTCCAGCCACGCTTAAGGCACCGATTGTTGGTGTTCCGCTGGCATAATATGCCTTGGAGCGTGAGCTACGTAGATATTTCGCTTGTTCAGTTTTACGTTTCTTTGGGTCATTGCTGAAAAGACTCCACCAATTTGTCTGCATATCAGCATCATCGTTCGGTGTCTCTGTTTCGTGGTGGTCATAATCCGGCCGGAAGTCGAACTGCTTCTTCTCAATGTCATCACGATGGTTCATGTAAAAGTCCCACACGTTGATTGCATCAGGTGAAACTGAGGCTCTATCAGGTGTCAGGCCGAAACCCTTCATGCCGAGTCGCTCCATAACAACATCATACAGCATCGGTCCCCAACTGTGAGCCGTTTTATGACCTGCGCTGACACGAGCAAGAACAACTGAATATGCTTTCATCTCCTTGGCAACTTCATCATTTGGTAGCAACTTCGCAGCCACAAACCCGTTGATGTCATCGCCTCGATTAAATCGCTGGCCATCGGCATTGCAGTAGTATGCGCGGATGAAGCCGGCTGCCTCGACAATCTTGACATGCACTTCGTCCGGCAGATCATTCGGTCCTTTGGCCGATTCAGTCAGAACTTGTCTGACATATTTTTGCAACGTGCTCATTATACATTTCCCATCATAATCTTGATGTGCTTTTGGCCACCTTTACCAATCTTGCGGTAATACCAACCGTCTGAGTCCGGCCCGAAGTCTCGATCAGGATGCTTCCCAAGCCATTCAATTGGTTTCTGGAGGATTTCACGAACCTTGGCTTCATCTGTCACAGCCTTGATACCCGCCTTGAAGGCCATCCAAGCTGGTGCGCCAGACGTTTCAACAAATGTGTTCGGCTGTTTTAGCAAGTCAAACATATGTTGCGATGTTGGGTTCTTTCCATCGGCGCCATCGTGGCCTCGACCACCGAGCTTGAGGAGCCCATTTCTGTAGCTACCGAAAATAACACCATCAGGTTGTGGGTCTTCATCGACGTCAACGGTGTCGAAGAACTCGTATCCACCCGGAAGATCCTCAGGTTTCCTAATTTTGAGGTTGCCGCCAATTGGAGCATAAGCTGTGTCGATCAGGTCTAAAACCTCGTCATCAATGTCAGTCTCTTTCCTATGTAAGGCAAACTCTTCAGCCGGTATGTCTTCCCATTTATTTTTAGGGATTCCCATATCTGCAAACGTCTTTTCTAGCAAAACATTCATACGTAGAAATGATTCAGTCAGCGACTTGAATACATCAACCTCAGCTTTATGCATCGCCTGTCCAATCTGGGGACCCTTTAATCCTTGTGCCATTAGTTCCTGTGCCTGTGTTGTTGGAGGCCTCTGGACGAACTCCAGGAAGCCCTGGATGAACTTCTGGGGCATGCCCACCGCCAATGCAAACTCCTTTAGCTTCTCCGGTGAAACCCTAAGTCGTTTAAATTCTTTCTTCAGTTTCGGTGAAGTGGATGCAACAATGCCTGGGAGGTTCAATAGAAACTTGACCAACTCAAGCTCATCGCTTGTGTACTTCATCTTCCGTAGGACCTTACCTACAGTACCCGGGTCATTCCCCCAAAGAAGTAAGGCAACCTGTACATCGAAGTGCTTCGAGGCAGGTGCTACGTCAACTTCAAGGCCTGGGAAAATCTGTGGCCATAAACCAAGATCACCGATGAGTCCCAAGAGTTGCTGCCCATCGATTGCAGACTTGACCGCCTTAGCGAACTCGTCATGAATACGTTCTGGCGATACACCCGATAGGTCGTTGTCTTGTTTAATTGCTAATGCCGTGGTTTCATCCAGGTCGGAACCTAGTCGTGCAGCGAACCTAACTGCTCGCAGAATACGAAGCTTGTCCTCCCTGAAACGTAAGGCAGGATCACCGACAGCACGAATGACACCATTTTTTACGTCCTCAATACCGCCAACGTAGTCGATAATTATTTGAGAAAATGGATCATATACCAATGCATTTATTGTAAGATCACGCCGGAAAACATCTTTTTCAAGTGTTGTAAATTCAACAGAATCAGGCCTTCGTCCTTCTCCGATATCTTTCCGATATGTTGCGCATTCAAAATCCTCGCCGGCTGGTCCTCTTATTATGATTACACCAAACGCCTTTCCTACAGATGATATTTTGAACCTTGGGTATTCTTGCATCATTTCAATTACTTTGTTTGGCAAAGCATTGGTGCAAATGTCGAAATCTTTAGGCAACTTGTTCATTAATGCATCACGAACAGCACCACCAACCAGAAAACAGTCCTTATTATTGTTTGCAAAAATGTTCATAATCTGTTGGAGGTCTTCAGGAACACTAATATGAAAATTCAATGTTTTTTTAGTCGTTTTCATTATTTTGTTCCATTTGCTTCGCTTTTTTGCGTGCCGCGTGGTTTCTTTTTCGTGTTTCTGACATTTTCAGCTTAGATTCTTCTGTATGCTTGTATCCTTTGTGCGGCGTTCTAGCTTTCCATGATTCAGACATTTTTCTTTTTGCAGCAGTAGAATGTCGATAACCTTTTTTCGCGATTGACATTTTTTGCTTGGTTTCTTCAGATAGCTTCCGCCCTTTCCCTATTTTTGAAAGAAGCTTTTTTGTTTCGTCAGATGTTTTATGACCTTTGTTTGGGGAGGACTTACCTAAACGAGCTAGCCTCATTTTTTCTCGAGTTTCAGGCGATGCCTTTTTTCCTGTGTTTGCTTTCGCAATTCTTTCACAATGCTCTTTTGAACGAGGTGGCATTTTTCGGCCACGAGCTTTGTCAGATATCTTTTTGCGTGTTTCAGGCGAAACGTGTTGCGATTTCTTTTTCCACCCGCCTTGACCACCCATGACCAAATTATAACATAACGGGTCTGTTAATAGCTCGCTGTGCACAAGCTTTCGTTCCAAATCATACATTGTTTGTTTATTATCACATTCATGCAATATTTCTTTTTTGAAAGAACCTGTGCCATGCTTTTTTATTGCATGCCCAATTCGTACGCCTGATCCCCAATATTCATCATTATGTGGAATAATTTTTGATACACGACATCCAATATAATACATTTCATTCCGCAAGTTCGTAATTTTATAAATATAGTAATATCTCATATTTATAAATATCTGCAACCTACGTAAACCGTCTATCCAGCATTCACCAATGCAAACGACTATGTATTGAAAAGTTTGGTTGACCCTTTTATCAAAACTTTGTGGTGCCAGGCATGTGGATATGGGCAATCACAACCGGATATATGCTCATTGTTAAATCTGTCTAGCTCCGCCCATCCGCTGGTCGTTTGTGCAAATGAAGCGACAATCCTGAATGTTTTTATGAAAAGGCCGATGTCATTGTCTGGCCAGCCGACGACATTTACCAAGGTCCCGCTCGGTCGGCGGTCGTCAACAATAACCTCCTCAATATTGCTCACTTCTTGTCCTTGTGAGACTTGATTACTTTCTTTGCCTTCCTGGATGCCTCGAGCGCCGCGGCATTTCCATGTTGAGGGAGTTTCTCAGAGCTTGGGACCGCGCTCAAGCGAAGCTTCACCGAAAACTTATTGATTGCACGCTTCACAACACGAATCTCAGCGCTGGTGACGTCAGACTTCTTCCACTCATTGATGAGCGCCCTGCGCTTCGAATTGGCCTTCTTGAATGTGCTGACTGTACACACGACCTTCCAAGGCTTCGAGGTTTTAGTATTCTTCACGGTACGGTTTTGCTCGTTCATTCTTCATCCTTTTTTAGGCGCTTAAGCCATTTTTCATCACACGAATCACACCTAACACTCATGTAGTTGTGATTTCGCATTTTCCCTTTCTCACCACACTCTTCACAAGTTCGATAACTGTGAACCTCAGCTGCAGCAATGACGCCATGTGTGTATGTGTCACCACCACGATAATAAAATCGCAACGAGCCGAACTTCTCTTTTATTTGCTCTGCGACAAGAGGCGGAGTTTTCCCAACGATCTCTTCAGCGTACCTAGCGATTTTCATTCGCCGCTGAATTAAACCTAGTGTGTCATCAAGCAAATCAACCCAACCATCACCGACAGCAATTCCCCATAGCATAGGTGAACCAGCTTTTCCACATCCGGCCAGGATAACAGGATATTTTCTGTATAATTCATCTTGTTTCTCTTTGTTCATAGTTAATCCTATTCGATTTCAATCAAGTGTTCACGCCTTCTTTTTCTTCTTGAGGCGTGGTTTGACCAAGTGGTCAGGATGCACCGGATATGGAGCACTGCCGGAGAGCAGGTCGATTGCCAGCTTACCGTTTTTGGCGACGTAACAAGACTTAACGACCAAAGCATTCACATCTTTTTTCGTTACGACAAGGTCACCGGCCGGCCAGCGCAAGCGGGCATCGGCAAGTTTTGCACGCTTACCTTTGAACATGGCACCAACCTTCTCGGCTGCCCACTTATTCCAAGACTCGGTGCCTTCAAACGAATCTCGGCATTTGTTAAGGGCTTTGTCAATTCCTTGGCAGGTGTAAAGGTAGTCTGGCGAGTAAGCCTTGCCCATTTCAACACCAACCTCAACCAAAGCTCGAAGTTCATCGCTTGGAACCCACGGTCCGCTCTCCTTGATGGTGGCAGCATTTTCGAGAAGACCTGTCATCCATGAAGTTTGCTTCTCACTTAGTGCCCAACCGCGACCAAGCTTGTAAGCAAAGTCGAGCATGACATCGGCGTGCTCCTTTTCGACGCCTGGTGTTGCCGCGGAGTCCTTGAGCTTGGCGACCATCTCTTTGTTCTGGGGCTCCGGAGGGTTGCTGAGCACGGCGGAATCGAACCACTCACGCTGCTTCTTGGTCAGGCCTTTGCCACAACCCATGCGATAAATCATGTCACTCACAAACCTGACACTACGGTCCTGCTTATGGTTTTGCTCGGTCCAGCGGGCGACCATTGCATGGCCAAGTTCGATTCGATTCGCAGCAGACATTCGAGCCATGGTAACCCCCTCCGGAACACCCCGGGAACATATATATTATACCACGAAACGATGACTCTTACACGAAACCTGTCCGAATGTCTGCTTTCTTTTTGTCCATGGACGGTCGCTTTGGTCTGTCACGACAATACCGGCAGGTCTCATCCTTACATTTCTTTGCTTTCCATTCGTCACATGGATCGCAATACTCGGCATCAAACTTGATATTCAAGTGGACCTGATTGTTACAGACCTCACACCTCATACCTGCTTCCTTGTTTTCAAATCCACCACACGAGGCATCATTGGTGATGCTGCTCCGTCGCTGTCTGGTGTCCAGGTGTCAGAAAACATAATTGTGTTTTGATGTTGTCCCGGGACCATGGCAACGACTTCCCATTCTTTGATTTTTCCATTTTCCAGGGCATCCCACCAATCAGGACCAGCACATTCGGCGACCCCAATTTTATCGCTGCCATATGGACGATAGAAGACGGTGTAAACCATGACGTTATGCTCCTGTGCAGAAGAACCCGAAGCCAACCGCAACAACGGTCAAACCAACGACCGCTGCATAAAAAACACGGTCGTACAACTTACCCAATCGATCTTGCTCATGTCCCATAATATTCTCCTTTAGTCCCACCAACCGCGGGCTTGTTTTGTGAAGTCGGTCCATGCCTTCTCCCACATTTCATCTTCAGTTTTATTGCACACATCGTAATATTTCGCAGTTTTTTCTGACTGCGGTGGCATCGAGGAACATTTATTTCCTTTTGCTACGGCATCTGCCTGTATCGCCTGAAAGTCATCCCACCACACTTCGCTGTCAGGCTTATATCCTAGCTGCATTTCAACGTAATCATAAGGGCATTTCATTATCTCAAGCTTAAGGCAGAAGTCCCTGATTTCCGTGGCAGTCTCTTTCGAATTCTCATGACGATCATATGCCTCGATTGTGTCAGCTAACCGCTCCAGCGACTTGATGAAAAGCTCCAAGCAATACGAGTAATCCCAATGTCGGTGGCTTTTCAACTGATCACGAAAGATCCATAAGTTACGAAAGAACCACACAATGTTCCAAAACTGATCTTTAGCTGACTCAATTGTTCTGCGAAACCACCTATAGATCTTCATCCTCATCCTCCCACACTTCAGCGTCGAATCCTGCGTCGACAGCCATGTTGGCAATGAGTTTAACGGGATCTTCACCTACTTCCAAGAACTTAGCGAGATACGCCATAACACGCAGCCCGTCACATTTGACATGCTTGAACATGTTGATCTGGGAACCTGCCATCAGCCAGTTGATATGACCTTGAACAGTTTCATCATCCGGACGCTTGGGCAACTCGAGTTTGGTAACCCACATACGCTTTTTTACAGCTTCAGCATACTTCTCACGGAGGTGAGCGCAGTTTTCTTCCCATTTTCCCACAAGGTCTTTTTCAACCTCGGCCTTATCGTAGTATGTATGTCCGTACGACGAATACAGGCTCCTCACTTGATCATTGGTGAACGTCACACAGTCATATGGTTGCCCGCCCAGTAACTGAATCATTGTTTCATCGGTTGGTGTTGCGCAGCGAAAACCGCTCTTCTCACCGGGATATTTTCGAGTAAACTCAGACATGGGAACCTCCAACTAGTCAGATACGGCAGCCTTAGCTGAACCCGAGAATGCACCGACACCAAGGAGGTAGCCGAGCCAGTAGAACCCACCGTTGTTACAGGCGTCATAACATGACACGGAGTCATCGAACAGCGAATAGAGGAAGACCAGGCCGGACGTCATACCATTCCAAAGCCCGAACCAAAATCCGCTCTCCTCATTTGGCATGCAGCCAATTGCACTCTTTACGAGTTCATCGTTGTACCCATCAGCACACGCAGAAAAAAGCATGCATGCGAGAAGGAGGAGAAATAGGTTCTTGGTTTTCTTATTCAAATTCATGTGTTCCGTCCGTAAATCGTGATTCTAACTAAATCTTCCGGGGTAGTCCCGGTAACATATCCATTATACCACGATTTACGGACGTTTACACAGAACTGATGTTATTTGATTCGCAAAGATTCAAGCTTTCCGCCTGCCATAAAGTTCTTATCGCACTTACCTTTGACACCTGCTGTAGAACCTGAGCCGGTCCATTGCCACACGTCCCATTGATTCCAGACACGGACACCTCGTTTCGGCTCAATGCCGGTATTGTAGCTTGCCCACCAACATGGGTACTTGCTAAGTCGCTTGAGCAGATCCTCATCGGCATGCTTGAGGTACAGGTCCGATGCCCACTTGGCACAGTAAACTGCTGGCTTGCAACCCAAGGCTTCCTCCACACGCTCCAACCAGGTCAACGCCCATTCTGCGTTGTAGCTATCGTCTGACTTGATACCAGCCTCAAGATCGAGTACGGGAATAAGGTCACCACAATGCACCTTTCCTTCGATCGCTGCCAAGAAGTTATCTGCCTCCTGAATTGCATCACGGAAATCCTGCTTCGGGCCATTGTCTGGCCGACCAAAGTGGTATCCACCGACTATCAAGCCGGCCTTTCGTACAGCGGTGATGTTTCTCTTACGTGACTTGTCCTTGAATGTTGTGCCTTCTGAGCATTTAATCCATGCGAACCTGACGCCGTCCTTTGCAACCGCCTTCCAATTGACCTTGCCATTGCCATTGTAAATGTCGATGCCAGCCAAAACCGGGATGCCCAAGTGATCCAACGAGACAGGACCTGCAACGCCATCTTGCGTTAGGCCATGATCTGCCTGATAATCCTTCAGGTCACTCTCAGTCCCGGGTCCGAAGTCTCCGTCGATGAACTTGCATTTCAGCGCCACCTGTAGCTTCTTGACCTCTTGGCCTTTATCGCCTGCTCGCATTACAAATTGTTTCATTATGTTCTCTCCTGCATCTCGTGCACCTATAAATAGGCTTACCAGTTTCCTTTGACATAATCTTTGTATTGCCATGAGCGGCCTGATTTATGGTCATTGACCTTTCCATCTTGCTGCCGAATTGTGCGTCGTTTGTCCCCGCGCATGCCGGAACCCACCTGTCGTTTTTTGTCTTGGGATTCTTTTTGCTTTCGCTGCTGGTCTTCAAGCATCGTAAGACGGGCATGCAAAATATCGATAGCAGTAGCCTTATTCAGATGCTGCGACCTCTCAGACTCACACCTGACGATTGTTCCTGTTGGGATGTGTTTTACCTGGACAGCGGAATCGGTTGTGTTCCTGTGCTGACCTCCGGCTCCGGAGCCACGACATGTGGTGAACTCCAGATCCTTGTTGTCTATTTCAGTGTTCGTTCGATTTGATTCATGAACCACAGCAACTGTAATTGTCGATGTGTGGACTCGGCCTCGTCGTTCCGTTGGAGGAACCCGTTGCCAGCGATGCCCACCTGGCTCATCACGAAAAAGCCGGGCACTTTTCTTTCCTTTTATTCGGAGCGTAATTAACGATTTTGTTGCATGAATTATCTCGCACTCAAAGGTGGTTCCGAATACAAAGCTTTGCGTAGATGCCAGCCTGAATCCGTACTAAATCTTTTGCGTCGGCGGCCTTAATTTCTACATAAATCGTTTTCATTTCCTTTCCTTCAGTTCGCTATCTTTGGCATAAACCGGTACAGTCGCCTCATGTATTGTGTCACTCATATCGGTCAACCCAAATTGGTACAATAACTCAGATAATGGATGGCCCACAATATTATGAACTGTCCATTGAAATCGAGGAGGCAGTCTTCCCAATATGATAGACAATCGCATTACAGCATCGACCTGACGAGCCGTCTTAATCGTGCCTCTGACATTACAACATCATCGCCAATCCAAGAATACCAAAGTTTTCTGAATTCTTCTATTTGATCAGGCGGTCCAGTAACGACAAAACTATACTTTGTAGATGTACTTTTCTTCTTGGCACCTTGAAAAACAGCTCGTGCCGATGACCCAACACTACCCCGACCAAGTTCATTCCATCGAAGTTTTGGAACGTCTGGCATCGCGTCTTGCAACTCATAAAAAGCACCCTTTGCAGTTTTGTCTTCCGCGACTACCTTTCGGGTTAGTTTTCCTACAAATTCGACCTTGACCATTCTTTTTTCACTCATGTTTACCTCGTGGCTATAAATATCACGAAACTACTAAAGCGTTCCATCACCGTCGAAGAATGCCAAACATCGCTTGTTATAAGCGCCGAATGGGCCGTTGTTAACCCAGGAAACTGGAACCCAAGCAACCCAGCCTTCTTTCTTCATGCGAATGCCTCGAAACTTGACGGGCTTGTTGCACTTATAAAAGTGCGATCTTTCACGGTACGCTACATGGTCGACGTATGGCTTTCGAAGTAGGTCCAACGTGCTCAGCATAACTCCTGTTTCTTCGTATAGTTCTCGAACGGCTGCATAAACTGGCAGTTCGCCATCTTCGATCTTACCGCCAGGTAAACCCCATCGTGCACTGAAGATACCGCGGGTTACGCCAAGGACGTAGTCTTTCTTTGTTGGATGGTAAATTAGGACACCTGCGCTTTCTAGCGGTTGTCGTTTATTTTTCATATCATCCTCTCTTTGTTGGTGGAAACGTCGGGAGTCGAACCCGAGTCCTACGCGCCTCAATTTCATGTCATTCACAAGGTTATCCAGTTCTTCTCAACTGGCAAGTCTGCCTATAAAACACCCGTCCCGTCCTAGACACTGGGACCCACCTGGCGAGCCAGGGAACCATTTAGCAACCATTTTTATCTCAATGCGGTAAAACATCCAGCCAATTTTGGGTATCAAGGTAGTTGGCCACCTCGCAATTATGCAGCTTGTGCGTAAGAGTACTCCGAGTTATCGTTAGCAATTATCATTTCAGCGTTTTTACGAAGCCACGCTGCCCTTCGCCTTGCACATTCAATCTTCATCGCCCAGTCGATACCGGTGCGTTCCCATTGTTAGTCAATCTCCTATTTTCGGTAGCGGTTCACCACCTTCAATATAAGTATAATCATTTTGCGAAACATGTTCACTTCCTATGCTGTTTAGATATTTATTAGCATGAAACTACTTCGAAACATCGTTAGAAAAACCCTTTGTGAGCTCGCTGAGCTCGATTTCGCTGCCACAATTCCATGGGAAAGTTACCAAACCCGTTATGAAGACTGGGAAAAAGGTGTTATCCTTGCATGGGGCGGCTTGTTGCACCTTGGGTATCATGATCTGCCTGAAAACGGGAACTGGGCTCCAAGATATAAACTTATTGACGAATTTAAGCAAGCATGGAACCATAGAGATGATGAAGAGTGGTTTGAAGACTGGCAGGACTGGATTACAGACATGCCACCTCGATTCAAAGACGGTACAATCTTGTTCGATAAACGCATCTTAACTCTCACATTCAAGAAGATCGCCGCGAAATCTCCTGTCAAGGAACCGATCTTCATTCATCGCGGTGTGGACGATAAGGCTCATTTTGGTGGATGGAACTCATGGTCGGCCATCGCGCCTTCATCAAACTATTATGATCGCCAGCACTTCGTGTCCTACAAAATCCTACCGGGTGCTGAGGTGATATTCGGTCATGGTATTGCAGACGATTATGAAGTCATCGCAAACATAACAGACCTCATCAATCAAGGTCTAGCCGAAGAGATTACAGACCCAGCTTCTTCAGGCGAGTGATTGTGTCACCACTTCGTCCCGTCACGTGCAGGATTCCAATTCCTCCTGCCTCGTTCCACTCCTTGATTGTTCGAGCCTTATCATCGATAAGAACATTCGGTACACCGTCAGTCACGGCGTAATCCTGCTTTTCAGCAGCCCTTGTGCAAATCAGCTTCTTGGCTGCAGGTTTCAGGTTTGCCTTTGCCCAGGAAATCTTACCTTCCTCTGCAGTCAACCCGCCACGTGTCGAAACACCGGCAGTCAGCAGTCGAACAGTACGATCTCGTGACGTGAGAAAGGGCCAAAGCAGCTCAACACCGTCAGCTTGCTTCCCAAGTTTACCGAACCACGCACCAGCGTCACGACCAATCAGGAAGAACGACAGGTTACGGATTGACTTGAACTGTAGGTCAGCCTCAGTCGCTGCCCGCCAGTCCGAGCCCAGCTCCTTTAGCACCCTTCGGTACGCTCGTGCCTGTCCGACACTTAGGAAATCCTTCTCAACACTCGAGGCGTTATCCAAGAACTTGTTTACATCAGCGACGGCCGTCGATACAAAATCAACGATCACTCCGTCCATGTCACAGTAAATGTCAGACCTAGTATCCAGCTTCGTACTCATAAATTATCCTTTGCTTAAATTGTTTTCTATCGTCGATGCGCTGCAAGTCGTTCTGAAACGACCTTTGCACTCATTCCCATCAAAGGGCGCTCACCATAACCGGTATGCCATTTGAAGTTTTTCGCGGGCTTTCCCCAACCGCGTGTGATGTCACCAAGCTGAGCAATCATACCGCGCAGGTTCCTCGCCACGACTGTTCCCTTGACACCTGGTTCTGAGGTCCAAAGGCCGGTCACAGTCGGCGGTGTTGAACCGCCCATTCCATCATAACCGCCTTGGGCACCACGTTCAGTCAATTCGATCGTGACAGTGTCATCATTTGGGTGAAACCACACCTTAAAAACCTCAGAGGTTCGTGAATCTTGGCCGATGAAAGAAACACACTCGCCGATCAGTCGGCTGGTGTCCCAATCAATTTCGATTGGTGCAGTTCGATTATATCGAACATCATATGACTCCGTCAGCACTTTTTTCACCACCTGTCGCAGCTTGTTCTCTGTGATTTTCATGTTTATCCTTTGTTACGAATAAGTATTGAAGAGAAAGCTCTCCATCGTGGTTACATTAGAATTATACCACATCTAGAGACATCTTACACGTCCTGGGTTCTTAGCAAGCACTAATTTTAGATTTGTTTCGTATTCACGACGGTTGTTTAAGTGCCACGGAGCAAGACTGTACGATGTCCAAGACCAGTTTTGTGTTGTCGTTTTAACGCCTTCGATTGATGCATCGGGCGGATTAACCTTTGTGACTAGTCGAGGAATGTCGCCCCCATCCTTGTTAGATAGGTAGGTGATAGAAACCAAGTCACCCGCCTCAAATTTTGAAATGGATGACTTGGTCATTTATCTGCTACTTGTCGACGTTTTCAAACTCACGAATGAACTTGATGACGTTTTCAGAGAACCCGTCGATGTGTGTCCACTTTCCATAACCGACGCCGTTCCTGTTGGAAGCAACGTTAATCATGTAGGCCTTATCGCATGGTGGCGGGCCGACAATGTCAGTTGACTGTTCATCAGTAATGACGATCAACCTATCCATTCCTGGAACCCGCTGCTCAACGTGCTTGATTGCGTAACCTAGGTTCGTGCATCCCCATTGCTGAGCGTTCGAAATCGCCTGGATACCAGCCATTCCTTTTCGTGTAGGGACCTCGACGCAATCAGTCGTGAACGAGAATGTTCGAATGTCCTGACCTGGAACGATCGCTGCCAACGTCGCCGCGGCATCGAATCGAGTCATATCTGAACGTTCAGACAGCTTGCTCGTCATCGAGCCTGAGTGGTCAACCAATACAACTGTCAAGCCTTTCAACTTCTTCATTCGTTTGATTGAACGTAGCAATGCCTTGTTGATTGATGACTCCAGCTCCGGGCATGCCCGCATTGCAGCAACATACCTGAACGGTAACACACGCTTTGCGGCAACGTCGTTCGCCAATGCCTTTCGGATCAGCTTACGGTCAACTCCTGCGTCAGACATGTTCCGCAGGTTACGTAGCAATGCCATGTATCCTAGCTTCCCTGTCTTTAGCAATCGTGTGAATGTCTGGCATTTATCCTCGCCTGCCGACAACCCAACTTCCCAGGTGTCTGGTGCTGCTAGGTTACCATTTACGAGCTGATCCCATACCTTAGCCTGGTCGGCGTCCTTTGGTTTCGCGTGGCACAAGAACAATACGTCACGTAGCTTGATTTCTCCAGCACGATCGTACTTCGCCAAGTTGTACGCGTTGAACTTCGTGAATGCCTTTGCGAGTCCTTTCTTAGCTTGCGCCGAGAGGACAGACTTGATTTTGCTGTTGTCCACACCATTCAACTTCGCATGGACTGCCAAGAATTCGGTGAGCTCATCAGCACGCTGCAAGGTTATTGCAATCGTCTCCGACGGTAATGATGTTCCTGCACCAGTCTTCACCAATGCTGATAGGAGTGCCAACGGCGCATGACGGAGGTTAGCAACTGTACGAGTCTCGATTGCCAGTTCGGCAAGAACCCGTGGCGGAACCTTCAATGCCAACGAGTAAATACGATTGGCAATGGTCTCGCCATCCTCGTAGAACTCTTTTTCCCAAAGCAGGCACGACATGACCGACCTACGCAATGCGCGGACGTCATCCAAGCGATACGCTGGTGCCCCGTTTGCTGTACGGTTTGCAGTTGATGCCTTGATTTTGTTGTTGATTTTCATGATAGATTCCTCGAAAGTTGTAGGGGATTGAGCAATAGCGGTGTTTTTTTACATTTTAGTTGTGAAGTAACCGATATCTACGCCACCTACAGAGTTAGAATAGGAGATTAGTCAATAACAGAAGTGTTCCACGGCCTGTCCGCGGCAGTTACTTACGCAACCGGTGGAGTCGAACCACATCTCATTAATAGTGAAGTAACTGTTATCTACGCTACCTATAAAGTTTCGTATGTGACGGGGGATTAAGCAATACCGGTGGGTTTTTCTAAAATGAAGTAACCGATATCTACGCCACCCGTCGTTATTTTTATTCGTTTTGTCCTTTGTTCGTTTCCATGATAAGACTATAACACTATTCGTAAAGGTGTTCACTAATTTTTGCACCTTTTTTGAATTAAATCTCGTAAGGCGATACTGACCAGATAACCTCTTTCAATGACGCAGCGCAGGATTGGCGCAAAAACTCACCAACAACGAACTTGAAAGTGTGGAAATCCTTAATCACGGTAATGAGCTGCCCGTCCTTGTAAAGGCTAAACACACCGACCTCCTCGAAGACATCGCTCTTATTCATAATCAGCGTATTGACACCGTTTACGTTGACCGCCTTGATAAGCATGTCGACGTCCAGCCAATTCGTTTGACGTGGTCGTCCCGTTGTCGCCCCAAACTCGCTCCCGACCTTTTGCAATTCAAGCAGCGCTGGATCTTTGCCTTGGAAATTCTTGGCACCAACATAAGTCACGTATGGTTTGGCGACGCCATACACCTTTTGAATGGCTTGCGGTGGGATTCCTGCCATGACAGCGCCTGCGGTTGTACATGTTGCCGATGTGACATACGGGTAGTCTCCCCAATCGACGTCTAGATAGAAGCCTTGGGCACCTTCCATCAGAACATTGACATCAGCCTCTTGCACGTGAAGTTCATCATACTCATCGACGATAAAAGGCGCCAATCGAATATCACGCCAAGCATGAGTTCCAACACGGGAGACCTTGTCACGATAAGCAGGACCATTGCCGGTCTTGGTTGTGCCAATTCTTGATTCACCGACCTCCTCCTCAATATGTTGCGGAAGAACGAGATGCGCTGCACCTGAAACCTGGAGCAGATCTTTCATGTTCAGCCCGGCTTCAGTCAGCTCATCGATCTCATTCATAAGCTTGTCAACATCAACGACGCATCCTCGTCCAACGATCGATTTCAGTCCATGGAACACACCGGCCGGAACCAAATGGGTGACGAACTTCTTTCCTTCATGGTAAATTGTGTGGCCGGCGTTTGCGCCACCACTGAATCGCATGATGTGGGTATAATTTCCCTCCTTCGCCAGTGAATGAACAACCTTTCCTTTACCGCAATCGCCGTATTGGCAATCTACAACAACATCTGCTGTCAACATTTATGAGCTCCTAAGCCTTGTCTCGTTCACCATAACGCATGATGATATTGTACTCGTTTGTCTCGCCAATCCGTGAAAAGATGAGCGGTTTATAGACCCACACCTTTTTGTTCTTCCACTTTTCTGTAAGTTCTGCTCGTACTAGATCAACAATACACGAAATAAGCTCGATTTCTGCTGCCATACGGCTTCCAACATCAGTTGATCCAATTTCTTCATCAGATATTGAGCGGACTGTTGACGAAAGTGTATGAGTCTTGGCAACAACAGGATCACCGGTACCTGGAAGACCTGCTGGGAGCTGTATAACATCCCAGTCTAAATCAAGATCCCTAAAAAGCCTGGCGACAACAGGAAATGCAATGTCGATGTTTGCTGGGCTAAGTTCTTTTTTTACGTCCTTAGCAACTATTAGGTCGGGCTTGTTATTGTATATCTCTAAAAGATACTTTGCCTGATTTTCTAAAAGCTGAGCAACCTTGTACTCCCTTTCTTCATCCAAGTCCTGCAGCAGTCCTGTTTTGCGCCACTTTTCTACAGTTTCGTCACTAGTCTTCAACATACTCAACCTCCACTTCAAATATCGGATATGACAATGTAGTATGGTCATATAGCTCTTGCATATAATTTGGGTCATCCGGCTTTACGTAAACAATTTCGCCAAGCCTTATATTTCCGCGGGTCCGGGAGATGAATCCCGGGTTTGAATAGCTGCCGACATCCCTCTCAAGCCCAGATTGAATGTCTGTGAATATTGGAACATCATCGACAAGACTACAAACCCACAAAAGGTCTCGTCTGTCCAGCATGGGTGCATATGTTCTGATTGTTTTTATGCTACTCATTAATCATTTCACCGATAATCTTTGCAATCTCGCCGGTCAGCATATCTTCGACTTTTTTGATGCCAAGAATCGCAGCGTCATCCATCAGCTTCTCAGTGTCCCAATGAAAATCGACTTTACGACCATCGATGTACAGTTTCCTATACCCTTTGAATGTCGCTTCGTCAAGCATGATAGGTGACAACCTCAGACGTCCACGATCAATACCGGCCTCAAGTGCAATTGCCCGCATAGCATCTTCAAATTTTGTTTTCATTACTCCAGCCCTTTTGGTTTACGCATTGGTGCAATCTTGATGTTGTTGAGTTTGCAGAAATATAGGATATGTTCGTACATTTCGGTGCTATTATGCACACCCCAATCTGTGTTCTCGTCAATGATGTCCTTGTCATGTGGCGCGCCGTATTCAAATATCTGATCGTATGCCTTCAGGGCGATCTTGAGATAGTAATCATAGTCATCCCATTCCCGCTCTGTGTCTTTGATCCATTGAATTTTTTCATCAAATGCTTTTTTGTTGTTTTGGATGCTGTGGCTCCATGTCCACATTTTCTCGTATTGAAAAAATCGATACACATTCAGAAGCGCTTGATGTTCTGGGCACGGACGAATGGAGAAGTCCTTCGTGCTGAACAAGGCAGATTCGTCTTGAACCACAATAATTCGCTTTTTGGCGGCCTCAATGAGTTCTTTGAGTTCAAGGATACCCAGGTTCGAAATGTCAGTCATTTTCTAGTACATCCTTGAAAGCCTGAACACTGCGTGCCAGCATTTCCTCGAGCTTTTCATCGGTTGCAAAAACGGGATAAACACATTCAATTCGTGTCTCGGTTTTCACCGGAATCATGAATGTGATGATTTCAGCCTCGGTTTTGCTGGTTCGACGATGTGTCAGGCCGGCCTGATGTTTGAAATACTCATTAGCGTTTTCAATATATGCAGCCTTTTCTGCTCCATCACAAACTGTGCTGACGTCCAGATAAATCGCTAAAATCAATAAACTATTCATTTCCATCCATTATTTTTTCGTAGTTTTTGGTGCAAGGAGTTTCAGACAATTCATATGGTAGCCAGGCTTTATCGAAGTATCTGTCTCGTTGAACACCGAGCTCATCAATGTAGACATATCCTAGGTTACCAGGGTATAGAAAGTACACGCCCGGAAGTAAATCCTTTGGGAGCTCGTTCTCGTTGAACGACCCTTGGAACTTGACCGGCTGGCCATTATACGTCTTCGGTGGTTGACCAAAGATTGATGCGATTTCTAGGTTCACATAACTCATGTATTTATTCTATGAAAAGAGGTTGCGGTGTTCACTTGGTACGTTGAATGAGGATGCATTCATCAGCCATTCTGGTAGCACTGCAATCTGCAAATTTGATGCCGACAACATCTTTTTCATCACATATCCAGGTAATCAACCCAAGATGATTCGTGGGATCGACTTCTTCCCATCCGTGCCGAGCTTCCCGGGCATTGACAAGATCCCCAACCTTAAAGATAAAATTCGGTGCTTTTATTTTCATAAAACCTTTTCCATGCGCTCTCGAACAGGAAATGACAAGTGGCAAGCACTCCATGCAATACCATTGTCATTCCCGTGCTCTCTTTGATGTTGCCCGTGACTAGGTAAATGACCAACAGCGTAATGGAAACTGATATGCACCTCCACAGTATTACTTTGATCAATGTACCTTTCATATTAACCCCACGTTGTCTTACGGATTTCATCAAGCGTGTAATCCTGTGTCACTTCTCCATCCTCAAACACCGTGCCGAGGAGGTTGGCATCTGATGCCGATGACTCTGGAACAGTCATGATTTGATTTCCACTCTCGCCCGGCATCGCTACCAATGCCAGTCGTCCAGGCTTCGAACGCTTACCAGGCGCATCAATTGGATCCTTGAATACGTCTCGGCCTTCACCATTAACGCTAATCCAAGAGCACTTGAATGCAAACTTCTGGGTGTCACGGTTCATTTTCTGAAGCAACGCTCCGCCTGACCCGAATGCGATGTTATCAGCGCTCCAGCCTGCATTCATGATTGTATCAAGAATTTGAGCGATGACCCACCTGTCGACGCCATCACCCTGGATGACCCTCACGTGTGGATTTAAGACCTTGTAACCTTTCTCGTTGGTGGTAAATCCAAAGGCCTTCCCAAGTCGTTCCAGGCACTCCAGGACGACACTCTGGGGGTCTCCTGAGTCCGGACGGACTACCAACGTACCATCTCGAGCAAGGATTTCTGCTTTCAGTTCCTTCCCCCACAGTTCTGAGCACGCTTTGTAAATGTCGTAGCTATCTGAGACGCATGCAACCAGTCCGGTTGGATATTGTTCGAGCATGTTTCGAAATGCATCAACCTCGCCTTCTTTCCCCCACGACGTGATTGTCGAGTGCTCGCTGGCAGGGATACTGAACCCTGCCATTTGAGTGTTGTAGTGGTTCCTGGCCAACACCAAGGCTGCCACCGTATCTGTTCCCATGAAGTTGACAAGGTGACCAAAGCCGCCGATGCCTGCAGTTTCGACAGACGACACACCCCGGAACCCGAAGTCATGCAGCTTGAAGTAAATGTCAGCCGGCGTACCGGATTTCTCCAGGGCATGCTCGATAATCAATCGACTGGTGCGACTAATCGTTGCTACAGTGCATGGGTACCAAACCTGAACCAACAAGGTCTCGAGGTAGTTGGTCAACCACCAGCACTTCGGGTCTGTATTCTCAATCGTCAACATCACGTTATGGGTCGGAACAACTGTTCCTTCCTTCACGGCTTTGATTCTGACGGGCAACCGCCCACCATGTTCATTGAGAATGTGCTCCCAACCTTCTCGGTTGAAACACGTATCATTACCGAAGTGCAGGTGGAAGAACTCCTCTGCCTCGTCGATACGTGCTTGTGTCACGACCTGACCCTCGAGGTACTCCTGCAAGAAATACTGCAGTCCCACGAAGACAACGTCGTCGAATTCACCACCGCGACTCTCAAAGTAGGAGTAAACGGTCTCAGTCCCCTTGGGGTACTGCTTGGAATGTGATACCTTGTATGAGTCCGTCATCAGGATAATGTTTTTTGGATCAATGCTTTTGTTGTAGCGACTCATTATTTCACCTCTTTCTTCGATGTGGCTTGCTTCGTCATTTGGTCAGCAATAGCCTTGTCAACAATATGCTTTATCAGCGCCTTACAAAGAGGAATATGCTCTTCACATACGCCATCAAATTCATCACATGAGCGAAGCTTGTTAAGGTTTACCCATTCGACTTCATACAAATCGTCGGTCGCCTCAATTGGTCCCCACAAATACTCACCGGTGTAAAACACGGTCGTGATTTTGTCCTGGCGACTTCGGTAACGCCAATCGTCGATGGCGAATGAACCAATGTAAGTGAGTGGCCTGCTCACCTCAATGTTGCCACCGGTTTCCTCATTGAACTCTCGGCGAGCTCCTTGCTCATGGGTTTCACCGGGCTTCAAAAAGCCTCCAGGGAAACGTAGCTTGGCACCTTCATACTTCCGACCCATCAAGACTTCATTCGTCTTGTAGTTGATGACGGCCATGTCGGTTGTGCCGTATGCTGTCGGGTAACGATTGAACGAACCGTAGATAACACCTCGTCGAAAGTCGATTGAGCCATTGGCACGTAATGCTGCCTCGGCTCGAACCTGGGTTCCGCTGATGTAAATCTTCTGCTCAAGTTCAACAGTTGGGAAGACGCCATGGTATCGCAACATGAAGCTGTCTCGGCTACCGTAAAGGGTAACATCTCCAACGGGACACACTTCTCGAATCTTCTTGTCTAAGGTGACAGACCATGGCTTATCGAACTCTTGGTCTGAGATTGGTAGAACGATAATCTCAGGGTACTTTTCCTGAATCATCTTTTTTCGTAGATCGTAATCCAGCGGATTCCTTTTGTCTCCCAAGCCGGGACAAATCCCGAGGAACACGATCACTTTGTTGTGGTTCTCAGCCACTTCATCCAGAACACCAACGTGTCCCGCATGCAACTCTGGAATCTGAAATCTCCCGACCACGACTCCAATCTCACGCTTTTTGTTATCACTCATTTATACACTCTTCCTTGCTACGACAACAACCGACCTAAGTCTCCCGACCGCGATTATTGTTTTTGCTGCTTGCCTCCCGGCATTGATGAGAACCCCGTGTCCTCATGATCTAATTATACCCGCCTCGGTGGCGGTGTACAAAATTATGTTCCGTGCGGTTTGTTTTCCTGCTGTGTTGCGGATGAAACCTTCACAAACTCGTGGCACTCATACAGCTCCGGCACCGTTCGTGCTCCCGAGTATGACAGGCCACTTCGAATCCATGCAGCGAACGGTTTCATTATACTGGCGACAGATCCTTTTGGGTCGATCAGCGCGGTGACACCCTCAATGTATTGTGGGTCCTTATCACCAGGTTTCTTACGACGATGTTGGGCAACATTAGATGCCATACCTTCATACGCGATCTTACCATTCCATGTTCCACCGTTTGGACACTCATTTGTTCCTGCGAGAACAGACCCAAGCATCACAAAATTTGCACCGGCAGCCAAGGCTTTCACAGCATCACCGCTGTTTCGAATACCACCGTCCGCAATGATAGGCACGTTACTTCGAGATGTTTTGACACGACAAACAGATTCAAGGGTTGGCAACCCGTGTCCGGTTACAACACGAGTGGTGCAGACACTTCCTCCACCGATACCGACACGAACCATGTCAGCTCCACATTTCGCAAGGAATTCTGCGCCCGCGGCTGTTGCTACGTTGCCGGCGATAATCAAAATGTCATCCCCAAATTGGTGACGCATTTCTTCGATTGTATGGGCGACATTATCATGGTGACCGTGGGCAACGTCAATTAGAAAAATGCGTGCACCAAGACAGTATGCCGATGCGGTTCGATCGAGGAAGTCACCTGTGGCGCCAACGGCAACACCATAAAGTGGAACAGTCACCTTTTTGATAATTTCTGCCTGCTCTTCGATTGTATTGTAACGATGAATGATTCCCATTCCGCCACAGTCGAAAAGGGCGTTGCACATCTCATGTTCACAAATCGTTGTCATTGGTGCCGCAATGACAGGGAGGTAAAGGTGCCCGAACCCTCGAGGTAGATCGGCACCAATCATGATACCATCGCGGGAATCAATCGAAGAGTGCCGAGGAACCAGCAGTACATCGTCAAAGCAAATTGTGTCATACGCGAATGCGTTGTGATCATATCGTGTCATATTACTTGTCTCCCCAAGATTTCGTCCTCAAATGAATCGAGAATAGTTTGGCTGCCCTTGCGCCAATCGCTTTCCTTACTGCTCGGGTAGGCTCAAACTCACCTTCACCCTCAACCATGACATCATTGATCATTGCAGGAATGATTTTCTGCATGTCAGCGTAGCCTACATCTTGCGGGAACTTATCAAGAACATGCTCCAACCGCATTTCAGTGACCCATTCCTCAGCAACTGCTTGTGCTCCGCCAAGTTTCTTCCTAGCTTCAGGATCCAAAATTGTGTCACCCTTAGAGGCTCGCTCAGAAAACTCGGCAGTCTTGTGTTTTGCCATCAGGCGCTTTCCTGCCGGCGTCTCAACTTCTTGAATTGGACGGAGCACAACACCTTCGGCAACTTTGTCCTCAACGATTCCACGACGTTTGGCAACCCGGGACGGTTTGTCACGTTCAGCAGTCACAGCTGCGAGGTTCGCTGGGATACGCTCATATGGAACGAACTCAAGCCCAAACTTCAGGACGAATTCCTCGGCATCCGGGACTGTAAGCCATGTTTTGTCGACCTGAACCTCGAATGCGATGAAGAGCAGTTTCGGTCCATACGTGTGAGACATCTTCTGTTGAGCACCACCATACGCCTCACCGAAAATAGTGACATCGGTATGCCCAAGCTCATGGAAAATATCAATGAGTCCTTGATCATAGAACAGATCGGTAAACTCTTGATGCTTCGACCCACCAGAAAAGAATCGCAACTCGGCGTTGTTCTTATTCTTCGGTGTCTTGTTGGTATAGCGGATGTGTGCCGATGTGCCATGGACTTTCTCCATGGCGTAGCATTCCTTAAAAAGCAGGATGTTTTGATCTTTGTAGAGGTTATGAATCTTCTGATATCCCATGTCGTTCCTTATGCTGCCTTGATGTATTCAAGTTCATGCGTGTCGATGTTTGATGCGACGAACATATCGCCTTTCTTGCCGTTACAATTGCGACACATCAGCCACATATTGCTGATCCCGTTTTTAGAGCCGCCTTTCGATTTCGGGATGATGTGGTCGATTGTCATTTTTCCAAAGTATGCCGTGACAGTATCAGGTCCATGGTTATCAGACTGCCGGAAATCACATGTTTCTACGACATATCCACACCCGTGACATACAACCGGGTTGACTGCAGACTCTCCTGTCATCGTGACGTTAGGATCGCAATGATTGTAAAGTGCCCTGATTTTCTGTGATGAGCAATTGATTGTGTATGGTCCAAGTGTAGTTGAGACTGTCTTCGGATGAGTCCCAACCCGCCGGCGGTTACTACGCTGAATGTGAATTTCGCGAACGAAATCTTTCATTGAAATCTGGCCGATTACCTTGCGTCGTCCACCGTAGCTCATGATCACCCCCGGTTACATAAGAATTATACCACACCAGGATGAATTTTACACGTTATTTTTCTAATAGTTTCTTCATTGATTTTAGTTTTTTCAATGTTGTCGCCGGTTTTGTCCAGCGCATACCGAGGGCAGGCGAGTCTGAGAATTCACCAACTTCATCGATATTCGTGCCGGTGACGTCTGGCCTGTAATCCTGATAATGGTCCCACACCTTTTGGGCGTCATCTGAAACTGGATCCCTGTCTGCCATTAACCCATCACCCTCTCTTGTGGCGTATTCCATGGCAACATCATATAGAAGTGGGCCCCATGATTTCGAGGTCCTGACGAAGTTTATCATCCAAACGTTGCCGGCGATGTCATGCATTGTTTCGACCGACGCCGGAGGGTCGATGTACATCTCGCCAAGGGGTACGCCGCCGTGCTCGATGGGCTTCTTTGACTTATCGCTGTAGTAGATATGAAGCCCGTACTCATCCACGGCTGACGAATCGATGGTGATGTAGACATCGTCCAAGTCATCAAGCCCGACTGCACGCTCGAGGAGCATTCCAATGTATTCACGGAGGAGTTTCATACTAATTGAGCCCTTAGTTTCGTTTCTGGATATTTGTCAGCCAAGGCGGCGACTGCTTTTATATTCTTTGCCGAGTCATCTATAAAGTAGATGTCGTCATGCCCGTTGTTTATTTTGTCTTCGATCCAGTCTGCTTTGACTTGTGGGTCTGAATTGCCTAAGGTAACTAGCTCAATTTTGCTGGAATCAATCCCGATGTCTTTTAGGAAGTCGAATATTCCTATCCTCGCTGCTTCACCGCGTGCCGTCAAAATCACAATATGTCTTCCTTGGCTGCCCGCACCTAAAACCCTGCGCAGAATTTTCATATGACCTTTAATTGCCTGTGGGTTCTTCAACGCACCACCAAATTGGCTGTAATCGAATTCGTCTCCAGGTTGCGGTTTATAAACAGACCACTCGGCAGGGGTTTGCTCTACCGTCTTCCCGGACGCCTTATTCAAGATGATCATTGAATCTGTGACAGCCAACGTGTCATCAAAATCGAAAACCCTTAGCTTTCGTTCATTCAACGATGCCTGTATGTATTCACGGAGTAGACTCATGGGTTTTCCTTTGGATAACGAATCATCGTCGCTCGTGAACGGTAATCTTTTTTGCGGCCTTTGTTTGCAACAAACCCGAATCGATGATAAAACTTCTTCAATCTTGAAACAGACGAACCAAAATCAGGAGACGGATCTAAAACTAAAATATATCCTCGCGAATCAGCCCAATTAGTTACCTCATTCATGACGGCTGTTGCTGTTCCTTCGCCTCTCTTTTCTTTCGGTACAATAATCGAATGCAATTCAGCGATGTCAGGTTCATTATCATTTCCAAAAGACGGATCACCTAATGACAGCTTTATGCCATAGCGATCTACAATTGATTTTGCGAACTCAGTGCCTTGTCCCTCTACCAGCACAGCTTTGACATAGTTACGAAGGTTCATGTTATTTTATCTCGACGCCGAGTTCTCGAAGATCCTTCATAGCACGCTGCATGTTCTTTGCGTTGTTCATTCCGAAGTCCATTAATTCTTCGCCGATTTCCTTACGTGTGATTTCGTCGTAGTCAGACAGGACATCAAGAATCTCTTCCCATGCATCATCCGTGTCTTCAACTTCAACCTTTCCTGATGCATGTCGTCCTGCTCTTGATAGGGCATCGTCGATGTTCTTGTCAGCCATGGCCCTGGCATCAACCTCATGTGGGGATGCTCGATACCCATATTGGGCCCTGTTTCTTTTCCATACGGCCTGGATGCCATCCCTCGTCGCTTCTACATCACCCGGGTGCTTCTTAGCATAGGCGACATGTTGATTCCAATGCTGGATTTCATGAAGGATTGTTTTGACCTGCTGTTTGAACATGTTTTTCGTGTTCGATTTATTGACAGTCAGCTTTTTCCAGTGTGCTGAATACTGCCCCCATGTTCGAGCACGTAACCTGCCATAGTCCCACTTCAGTTTGCCCATGCCGGGAGTCGAGTCGGCGTATTTGTCAATCAGGAAGTTAACGACCTTTGGTGACAGCCACTCATCGCCGAATGCAACGTCCTCTGACAATAATATTCTTTTCACAAATGCTTGTAGGCTTTTCATCTTTGTCCTTCGATAAGCTCAAACTTCAGTCCCAACTTTAACGCGAAACCTTTCTCATCGGCATGGCCATGATAAGTATCGACAACCCAGTTGCCAACAATAACCTCTCTGGATTGTAGTGACAAACTTTTGTTACGGGTGTTCCACATTTCATCCTTGCTTAGTAGGAAGTTGCTAAGTGTCATATCAGCGGTAGGCCGTTTCGGCAATCCAGAATTTCTATAGAACTTCTTGTCGGTGGGTGTAGCCTTTGAAAGCCACTCTGATGCTACATCAATCAGCGATACAAATGTCACACGCCTTTGCCTGAATGTGAAATATGGATTCTTCGGAGGCGGATTATATTTTACGCCCTCGGCGGCATACCCTACGCAACTTAATTCATCCCTGCCTGGCCTATCAATCCCTGGGTTGTTTCCTATGGCTGATAGCTTAAAGTAGGCATCCAGGGCACGATTCGATGAGAATTTACCTAGCTCATGTGTTACAACAAATGCATCTTTATCGCCGAAAAATGAATGGTCTGCATACTTATTCCATAAGCGCTTGACTTCACGACGATGTGATGTTAAAGGCAAATTCTCAGGTGAATATGACGTCCCACCTCGTTTCCAGCCTGGATTTTGCACTTTCAGCTCGCCGGCAAAATCAGCCAGTGTCTCACTTATGAACTTTCTTATGTCGTTCATGTTATCTCCAATCATCTAACTTACCCAATCGTCGCAGCTCATCAAGCGTCGGTGTGGCACCCAGTCTGGTTTTATACATTTTGCTGAGTGGCGAGTGAACCCAGTCGATGCTCCATTTTCCAGACGATGATTGTAGCGCGTTGTCGGCATCAGTCGGCGTCAGCTCATTCGACATGTTGTCTAACTGAACACTCTCAACATCGTCACGACTGTCAAGATAATATTCCCAAATGCCCATGGCCTGACCCGAAACAGACTTCCTGTCAGACATTATACCTGACCCGGTGGATGAAGCGACCTCCATGGCAATATCATACATTAGCGGTCCCCAGCCTTGCGGCGCCCCTGAATATGTGACTTCATATGCATCAAGGGCTTTCCCATAATCTGATGGCATTGGTCGGGCTGCACTCACCTCACCAAGTGGGCCATCTTTAATGTTGGCGTCCTCGCTTACAAGATAGACCCGAAAACCCCCTAGTCCAAAACGTGTCGGCTGGATTTGAATTGAAAAATGTGCCGGTAGATCCCGAACTGATTTCATGTTTTCAATTAGTAATTGTTTTCCGCTGGTTGACTGTTGGAAACCTTCAACCAAATATTTTGTGCTTTCGTATGTACTTCTCATGCATCTAAATATCTTCCTGCGGGCGTTTTCCTATGAAATTCCTGCCTTCGTTGGATGAAGTATCCAGGCAGCGTAATAATGCCCGTCCTGCGTTGCAAATTCTTCCCAACTGGCACCTTCATATGAAATACCGTCAGTGGCGAAGGGATGCAATAACCAGTCTCTTCGACATATACGCCGGTCGTCGAGTAATAACCTGTTTTGGTGGTCCCATGACAGACGATCTCTCCCAACGCCTGTTTTCTCAAGCACGATCCGCAGGACGATGCTGTTGTAGTCGTGCATCACGCCGGCGTTGGGGGTAATATCATAATCATTGTCAAAGCCGAAAAGCACCCAAAGCCAATATGAAACATAGGCATTTTTGTGGAGCTTGCTAGTGATCAGGTGCCTAAGGTTTACGAGCTTCATCAGCTTTCCCCCTCAGCGTCGATGCGTTCAAACTCGGCAAGCAACTCTGGACTAATCCCTTTTAAAAGAGGTTCCATTGGTTTCATTTTTCGCATATATGACGCGAACAAAATCGTGATCATGTAAACGTCCAACGGTCGCAAGCCAGGTGTTTCATTAGGAATCGAGGCAATGAAATCAGCTGCCTTTTCTAAAACATGAAAGTTTTCCGGTGTCAGGTCTTCAGCATCAGCACATCCCCACATAAACGTGTCAGAACAAAGAATCCAAAACGCAATCTCGTCATCCTTGAATGACCAATGAAGAAGTTCTTGCTCATGTTCAGCCTTCCCGCCGCCTTCCTTTGTCTTGAAGAAGATGCCATGATCGGCAGAAAACATCCGCAACACTTTTTCAACAAACTCCACATTTTTCACAGTTTACCTCCACTTATGACAATGACAAATAATGCGATAATAATACCAACGAGAGCACCTTCAGGTTTGCCAGTCACACCGGCACCGACTATAGCACCGAGACAGAACAACAAAACCGGGGCGACCTCTCTGAATATCTTCATCACATCCTCATTTGGTACACGAGACCGGGATCGAACCGGCAAATCGCCTGAGTGAAAATCAGGTGCCTTAACCATTTAGCTACTCGTGCAGACCGGTTACTAGTGCGAATGCCACACATGTTCACCTGGAAACCCTATTTATTCGTCGGCTGGCATGCCCACCCGGTCTTTTACTTTAGACAGACCGAGATTTGTGTGACGCTAAAGCGCCGGAACATCGAAACGTGATGCAATGTACCGCGTTTATTCCCTGCCACGCACAGGATATATCTATAGTACACTAGTTTGCTGAGGTGTTCACTAGAACCTTTCGAATATCAACCCCAAAGGCAAACGCCCGGCCAATCCTTTCGGACCAACCGGGCGAGTGTCTGGTTACATATCCCTATGTTTGTTAACGGCGATTGCCACGGGCTGTGTTTTCAAGCACTGCATCCATGACTTTCTCCAACGGTGTTCCTGCAAACACGTTCTGGACAACTTCAGGCAGGTCCTTACCACCCAGAATTTGCTGGATAGACATCGCCTCAGCGACCTTGACCAACGTATCCTGGTTACCGAGTGCCAGTAGCGACTCAGAGAACCCAGCTTCAACAGCCTTCAACCGCTCAACATTTGCAGCGGTCTGCTCCTTAAGCAGCGCAACATCGAGATCCTGCAGCTCCTTTTTGTTGACAAGCGCAATCTCATAAAGGACGTTCTTACGGTCCGCCTCAGCTTGCGTATTCTGCAAGCTGATTTCATTTGTCGCTTCGCAACTTTGCAGTTCGACCTTTGCGTTCTCAATGTCAGCATTGAGGCTAGCAAGACGTGACTCAAGTTCTCGCTCGATGGCCAGGATACCAAGCCCAGCAGCATGTGCTGCTGTCTTATCTGTTTCATCAGCTGCCTGACGACGAATATCCTCAGTCTTCTGTGTCACAACGAGGCGACGCTTCGACCGAGCCAAGGAGATGTTATTCTCCACAACTTCGTGCTGGGCGACCTTCAACAGGTTCTGAATCGTGACGTCTCCAACGGTAGCATTCAGCACCTCGACATCGTAAACCCGCATACCATTCTCAGCGAATGCCATTCCCTTACGATCGGCACCGTCTTCACCCTTCACGCCTAGAAGCGCATCGCGAACGAAGTCCTCAGAGCGAGTGAAGAACTCTTCAACCGTGACTGTTCGGATTGCGCTCTTCAGCACGCTACGAACATGGTCAGTCAAGAGCTTAACGTAGTTAGGCACATCGAACCACTTGGTTGGATCCTCACCTTCGAAGCCAACACGAAGCACAACCTTTGTCGATACCTCAACACCATCTGACGTTTCCGCTGTGATGATGTCGCTGACCTTGTTGTGGTTGACCTGCAGATATGCCGTGCTCAACACGCGCTGCGTGTTCTTTGGCTTACCAGTCGAGAGTCGCAATGACTCCAAGGTCTCGTTGAATCCAAGCAGGACACGCTTTGGTCCAAGCTCGACACGACGGTTTCCTGCCGTATCAACAACCATGATGGCATATCCTGTCCAAATGTTGATTTTTGGAACGCCTGCGAACTTCTTGCCACCGAGGGTGACAGTACGAGGCTCAGTGTATGTTGCAGCTCGAGAGAACTCGTCACCTCCCATCTCGGCTGAGGAGTGGTTCCCTGCCTTCATCACGTCAGCGAAGTATGCATCGCCAACCTGAAGCGCATCAGCACTACGAGAACGCTTGCGGAACTTCTTGGAACGACCGATTTCACCCTCAGAGACCATATTGCTACGGGTCGTTGGGGTATTCAGTTGCATGCTTTGCAGGCTGGCGTTGTACTCACGTACCTCGTCATTTCCTGGGTACATCAGCTTGCACTCGGCAGGCGCCAAAGCTCGACGTACGAAGACGAACTTACGTGGGTCAGGCATGTGCATCTTGCCTTCCTCGCCACCATTCAGAACCTTGATAGCTCCAGAGTGACGGTCAAGCAAGTATCGACCATCGCCCGCAGGAATCGCCGTAGCGAAGTGCTTGGTCTTACCATCATACTTGACAGCGCTGTGCTGCTCACATGGGAAGTAAATTGGAGTCGTCTGGCCGGTGATGAAGAGCTCATCTCCTTCCTTGTAGACTGTTCCTTTTGTACCATGATCGCCGTTGACGTCCTCGTACTCAGCGATGACCTTGATGTGAATTCCTTGAATCTTGCTGTTAAGCTCGACTGGGCGGAACTGACGTTCATCACGTTCGTTTGTGTGGAATCGCTCTGTTGGCAACGGGAACACAACATCTGGTCCACGCTTGTAGCGCTTATTACCACTCTCATCAATCAAGATGCAGTATTGCAGACGCTCGAGTGTCAGCGCGTCACGGACGTACTCACCACCTGAGTGACGGAGAACCTCGATGCCAGTTGGCGGAATGTAGAAGCTCACCTCAGTACCACGAATGGTAAGCAAGCGACCAACCGACAAATCGGAAGGAATATTGTCAGCTGCAACGATTCCTGTCTTATCAGTATCCTCAGAAGATGCCGAACCGTTTACAACAGCGCGCTGAATGACTGCAGACTTCCAGTTGGCTTTCGCCGCCTTTTCATCGTACACTCGAACGAGCAAGTACTGGTTCGAACGAAGCTGGTGACCTTGGATCACCTCTCCATACTGACGTGGCCACAAGGCAAAAGAGCCGGGACCTGGTGTGTGAACACGCTCTCCGATGTGAAGCCCGCGAGCAACTCCTGTCGTTCCCGATTCAGGCTGCGTACCATTTTCAGCCGGATTACGCATAACGTAATAACTTCCGGCTGGAACTACAACGTTGACCTGTGCAGCGCGTTGCAATTCAACTGTTTTGAATCGACCGGTGTCGACATCAAAAACAACCGGTTCGTCCTGCGCTTGCGCATTGACGACTGCCGGACCACATCGAACCTTTGTGACACCACTTGTCGTGTCACGTGTGTATGCAAACTCCCCTTCTGGAAGGACCAATTCGTTTGACGTATGACGTCGTGCCTCAAATTCTGCTACCATTTCTCACCCCTTATTTCGCGCGAACATGCGCCTTGTTGATGTAGATATATTAACACTTTGGACTGTGGTGTTCACTTTTTATGACACCTTTGTTGGTTATTTTTTGAGTAATTTGATGAACGGGTTTCCGTCAATGTCTAACAGATCGAATGGCGAAATGTATGCCATCCCGACCTTATAATCAGCGTAATCAACTGTCTTCTGTTGAATGTAGCACTTAATATTTGCTGTACATGTAGAGCGCAATTCGATGTAATAGCTGCGATCACTGCTCTGGCGCCAAGCTTGGTTGCTTGGGACATCAAAAACGTCGAGTTTTAGTTTATCGAGCTCGAATTCAACGTATGGGCCACGATCGCCAATCACGATCCTTGAATACCCTTTTGCTAACAAAACGCCGCGGGCACCGAAGAAGAGTTGTTCCGGATTCCCATCGACGCTGATTGTTAATCTTTCTTTGTGGCTTTTCATGGTGCCCGCAGCAAGACTCGAACTTGCGTCACTAACCTACCAAGTTAGGATTCTGCCACTAAACTATACAGGCGATGTGTTTATTCGTCTAGGCTAACGACGGTTGTCCGGAAACCCGGCACGTCATCCATACTCATGCCAAGCTTTGTCAACCACGCGCTCAACATTTCATTTTGTTTCGGACTGGCAGGCGAAGTTTGTTTGTCTTTTCTAAACCACTTTACGCCGTCGGCTGTCATGTATGCACCGTCTGTTGCGTTGGCATAATAAAGATCCGGACCAGGCCATGCAGAATTTGGGCGCCACTCAGGATCCATTCCATACCGGCCGCCTGTTGCTTTTCGAATCAATTTTCGGAGGGCTTGTTCTGTAATCTTCATTTCATCACCTATTTTATGGAGTCCCGGGTGGGATTCGAACCCACACCCTCCTGGGCCGAAACCAGGTGCCCTTCCAGTTGAGCTTCCGAGACATGGAGCGAATGGAGGGCGACGATCCCTCTGCCTCCTGTTTGGCAAACAGGTGCTCTACCAGCGTGAGCTACATCCGAGTTTGTTTCCTAAATTAGGTCGGTTTCCACATTAGGAAACGTATGTCATTTAGGAAACTTGTAAATCAAGAAACAGCAGGTAGATCCGAGCTGCTAGGATCATAATCATTAAAAGCATCAGCGATATCATGCGTAGAAAACCCTTCTCGCTCCAATGCATATGCAAAGGCACCGACGTTGATTCCTAGCGACATTCGTGGTCCATCGATCGCTGTACGAAGAGCATACCTAAGTTCAATAACATCATCTGGACTGACACTGTCTCGTTCATCGTCTTCATAATCACGACCAGAACCACCGAGTGGATCATCATAATCATAATTTTGGTGCTGCTCACGAATCATCTTTCGTAGTTTTTGTTCTGAGATTTTCATCCTTACCTCGTTGGCT
>Ga0307989_1000274_pt1 | contig 36081 bp, 30 predicted proteins | sample EllFjometagen185_FD_203164 | JGI IMG/M metagenome (GOLD analysis project Ga0307989, IMG submission 203164) | Marine microbial communities from Ellis Fjord, Antarctic Ocean - #185 | ecosystem: Environmental > Aquatic > Marine > Unclassified | place: Southern Ocean | collected 2014-10-08 | reverse complement strand
ATCAAGAGGAGCAAAGCATAAAAAGGCGTTTCATCCATGAAAGCTTCGATGAATATCGGATGAGATTGAAACCACCTTATTTATTTCAGATATTGTCTTGACGTTGGGGTCCACTTTAATGATTATGTGATCAACGGTCAGAAGTGGTACTCCTCTTCAGCAGACGGCGCTGAATTCTCCATTGCCATGATAGAAACCAACCCCGAAGCTGAATCCCGACACATGCGTGCCAGCATGATCATTATCCCCACCGATGCACCGGGTTTTAATCTGGTGCGGAATATCTCTGTGATGGGACATGTAGGTGAGGGTTACGCCAGTCACGCTGAAGTCAGTTTTCAGAACTGCCGTGTACCCCAGTCAAATATTCTAGGTGGTGAAGGAATGGGATTTGTGCTGGCCCAGGATCGATTGGGACCGGGAAGGATTCATCACTGCATGCGCTGGGTCGGCATCATGAATCGCTGCTTCGACCTGATGTGTTCGTACGCCAAGAAACGTCGTCGCACACCTGACCAGGTGTTGGCAGACTCCGATATCATCAAGACTTACATTGCAGACAGTGCAGCTGATATCCTGTCTTCACGTCTGATGGTGCTGAATACAGCCCACATTATTCAGACCAGAGGTGTCAAGGATGCCATGAAGGATATTTCCATTATCAAGTTCTACGTAGCCAATGCCATGCAACGGGTGATCGATAGAGCCCTGCAGGTTCATGGTGGACTGGGCATGTCCGATGATACGCCGATTGCCATGTACTACAGACAAGATCGTGCTGCACGGATCTACGATGGTGCGGACGAGGTTCACAAGATCTCTGTCGCCCGTCGGATTTTGAAGGAGTATTAATCCATACCCCGAACAGGGCTGCTGGCCAGCCCTGTTTTTATTGCCCGCTCCCGTTTTTCTTCTACTTCAGCTCATTCCAGAATCCATTGATCTTGTCCTGTGGGATTTCAAAAACGTACCCGGTCGGTGGACTTGGTTCGGTTCTGAACCATTCGGGAATGTGATCTGCTCCCGGTCCGATGCCCGCTGCGTGATTAAACGCCAGTTCTTCCTGCAGACTGGTCACTGCAACCTGCCGCAGAAATTTGTAGTCTCCTTCCTCTCCGAACAGGGCCTGGGCGACCTGGGTCGATTTATCAATGGGATATCCGGGGTCTTTAAAGGAATTAATACACAGACCGAGGTTGTCAACCATCATTGCCACTACCTGGGATTTCATTGATTCTTCCAACGCCGTATCCGAATCAGCTTGCCTCATCAGCACCATACCTGCGGTGTGATCCGGCCCCATGGCGGAGGTGGCGTAGGTAACAGCCGTGCCATTTTCAACCCTCGGTTCATGAGCCGGTATCCCCTGCCCCTTCACAACGGGCACCCTGCTGATGCCATAGCACATGGCAACAGTTGCTGTCCCCTGTCCTATAATCCTGCCAAGGGGAGTGGCCTGATCGATTTCATCTATCAATTCAAAAACCCGTTTACTGTCACCAAATTCCAACAAGCCGGCATCACACGCCACACCGAGTGCCGCACCTAGTTCGATGCTGTCCAATCCCATGTCGTCGGTCAGTCTGTCCATATGGGCAATCGCGTAAATGTCATCGATACCGAGGTTTGCGCCCATCATGGCCACCGTTTCGTACTCCAGCCCCGAGGTAATCCAGTCACCATCCGCGCTGGTGATGTTGTTCCCGCAGGCAACCAGACATCCAGGCATACAGGGGACTCCCCATTTGCTGCCTTCGGTCTTCATCCGTTCAATAATGGACCGATGAGCCACCGCTCGGGCTCCTTCAAATTGTCCTGCGGAAAAATTCCGGGTAGGCAGGCTGTTGTTTTTATCGCTGACCCAACTGCCACCGCCCATGGTGCCTTGAACCTTGTATGCCTGGGCGCCTTTACTGTTTTTTACAAAATCCGCATAGTCACGAACCAGAGCCCTGTAGGCATCACCGTCCTGTGGTTTCAGGGACTTTGTTCCGGCATCATCAATGATAATCGCCTTGACCCCCTTGGAACCCATGACCGCTCCTGCTCCGCCGCGACCACAGTGGCGGGTAGGTTTTCCCTGTGTATCTGTGACAGCAAGGGTTGCCATCAGCATCTTGTTCTCACCGGTTTTGGCTATGGAGCAAATGGCATTTTTATCGCCGTGGGTTACCCTCAGTTTTGCAACCGTATCGTGATTGTTGAGACCTGCCAGTTCGTCTCCAGGTATAATCGTCAGGCCGCTGGAGTCGAGCTTTAAAACGAAAAGAGACTTGTTTTCTGAAGGTGCGTTTTCGATAATGATGGCTTTTACGCCAAGTCTCCCCAGTTTTTCACCAGCCATTCCGCCGACATTGGACTCTTTGATGCCCTGGGTGACGGGGCTCTTGAAACCTGCTGACAAACGGCTTGCGGATGGGAACCGGTTTCCGCAGAACAGTCCCGGTGCCAGGATCATTTTGTTGCCCTCACCCAATGGATGACAGGTTGGTGATACTTCATTCGTCATGATTCTGGCGGTCAATCCCCTTCCCCCTAACCACTTGTATTCCTGTGGCGACTCTTCCATCACCACTTTCAGTGTGGACATGTCGACCCTGTATATTTTACTCATGTTGCAACCTCCCATTTGTTTCTGATTTAATCACGCTTGTCTGTTGATTACTATTTGTTCAGCACTTCATCGTAGAAGGCATAAATTCCCTTTTCCCCCGATCCTCCAGGATACCCCGCAGCGACCATACTTCTCAACAACGGGTGCAGGTGTCCCGCTACCGGACCGGCTTCCCGCATGGCATCCTTTTCGGCCTTGGCAAAAATCCCCCAGAAGCCTGCATAGTCTCCAACAGCCAACGGTCCCATGGGCAGGTTATATCCGAGTTTTAAAGATTTATCGATGTCCGCCGGTGAGGCAACCCGTTCCCACACCATCTGTATGGCTGTCTGTACCATCCCGAAATAGGCTCTGTTCGCTATATGGCCGTAGCTGAAACCGCGGCAAATGACAGGTTCTTTGCCGAGCTTTTCAGCCAGGGCAAGGGCCGTCTCCACTGCCTCATCAGATGTGTTAGGGCCGGCGATCACCTCGATCAGCTTCATGACAGCTGTTGGCTCAAAAAAGTGGAAACCGATGACCCGTTCCGGTCTGGTGGTTGCGGCAGCGATGGCGGCTATATCCAGACAAATCGGATTTGAAGCCAGGATGGCGCCGGGGGGTGCATACTCATCAAGTTTTTTAAACAGATCCTGTTTCAATTCCAGATCTTCGGCACAGCATTCTGAGACGAAGTCTGCTTCTTTAACGGCTGCTGCAAGATCAGTCGTGCCGACGATCCTACCCATAATTTCGTCCTTGACGTCCTGGGTGATTTTTCCTTTGTCCACCTGAAACCGTTGCATACCATCACTGATAGCTTTTATGCCTTTCGCAAGCTTTTCACTGTCAGGGTCCCAGAGTATGACGTTGTATCCGCCGATATGTGCAAACAGCTGGGCTGCTTGGTATCCGATCTGTCCAGCATCCAGGAATGTCGTATTCTTTATGTCCGCCAATTTCATGTGGTGTACCTCCTTTTATCTGGTTTATATTTCAAAATATCATTTAAACTGTCACTGTAGTGGGGAGTGCGGAAGCGTGTATACCTTTACCACCCGCTCTTGCGGGGCCGCTTCCCTGAGACCGCGCCACCACTCTTCGGTCAGGCCCAGTTCGGTGTATTGCTCCTTGTTCATATAGCCGGGGGGCCAAAGGTTCCAGCAATTGAGTACGTCTTTTCGGCACCTGTTCTTCCAGTCGGGTTTGAATAGCCTTCCATTTCGGATCCTGCAGGGCGATGCTGTTTAAGGCTAGACCGTTATCAGGGTTTTGCGGGTTCTATCTCCGTTTTTTTTGTGAGTGACGTTGTCCCTCAGTCGCTTCACTTTTCTGCCGGTTCTTTTTCCTGATATCCTTCTCTACGAAAATCGGAGCATCACTGTCGTAGGCCCGCTCGGTGTGGTACATCAGTGTGGCCATGGAAGAGGGGGTCGGTGTAAAAACCTGAATCTGCTGGGGCCTGAATCCCAGGGTTTTGCGGGAGAAGGATTTCAACTGTTTCATATCCGCTTCGCTGCATCCGGGATAGGCGGCCATGAAATAGCAGGTCAGAAACTGCTTCATACCGAGGCGCTGGTTGATCTGGTCAAACTGCTTTTTAAAGGTAACGAACTGCTCGATACCCGGCTTTCCCATTAGTTTCAATACGTTGATTTCGGAATGCTCCGGTGCTAATTTCAACTGACCGGAGACATGGTGTTTAATGATCTCTTCCAGGTATTTCTGCCCGTGTGCCGTATCGCTTAAAACGAGATCGTGGCGAATGCCTGAAGCAATAAACACTTTTTTAATCTTTGGCAGCTGTCTGAGCTTTCGCAGCAGGTTTATCTGACGGGTGTGGTCTACCTTCAGCGTGCTGCAGGTGCCGGGTGAGAGACATCGCTTGTCGCTGCAGATACCCTTTCGTTTATTTTTATTGCAATCAAATCCGTACATATTGGCAGTGGGACCACCCACATTCTGAATGATGCCTTTGAAACCGCTTTGCTCCGTGAATGCTTTCGCTTCTCTGAGAATGGACGCCTCACTCCTGCTGATAACCGTCTGCCCCTGGTGAATGGCTATGGAACAGAAATTACACTGTCCGTAGCATCCCCGGTGAGAAATAATCGAAAACCGTATGGTGTCCAGCGCGCGTACCTCTCCCTGTGAGGCGTAATAGGGATGAACATCGTTTGCGTAATCCAGTTCGTGGATACGGTCAAGCTCTTCCGGCGTGGGATTGACCTGTGGTGGATTATGAATCAGGTAACGAGTATCCTGCTTCTGGCACAGACCCTGGGCGGAAATGGGGTCGCTGTTGGCATAAAACAGCTTGAACATCTCGGCAAATCGTTGCTTATCTTTTTCCACCTCGCTGTGAGCGGGTAGCTCAAGATACGCCTCCCGTTTATCTTTAGCGATGTAGCAGATTCCGCGAATATCTGTGGTAGTTCTTCCGGTTTTGAGGTTCTCTGCTATTTCAAGGATGGTCTTTTCCCCCATGCCGTAAACCAGAATATCGGCCTTGGCATCAAAGAGGATTGATCGGCGGACCTTGTTATTCCAGTAGTGGTAATGTGAGATACGCCTGAGGCTGGCTTCAATGCCGCCGATCACAATGGGTCTGGTGTTTTTGAAGTATTTTCGCACCAGGTTGGTGTATGCGATGACGGCCATATCAGGCCTGCGGGTATTTTTTCCACCAGCCGTCAGATCGTCATCGTTACGCTTTTTTTTGGTGGCTGTGTAGTTCGACACCATGGAGTCCATACACCCTGACGTGATTCCCCAAAACAGGGAGGGTTCTCCCAGTCGACCGATATCTGCATCGGAGTTTGTATCCGGTTGTGCAATCAGTCCCACCTTGTAGCCTGCATCGACCAGCACCTTTCCGATGACTGAAACGCCAATATAAGGAGAATCAATATAGGTATCACCGGTGACCAGGATAACGTCCAGGGTGTTCCAACCAAGGGCTTTCAGCTCGTCTCGAGTGGTAGGGAGAAATGGTGTCACAGTGGGCATGCAGAATAAGGGTTGTCGTGTGAGGGGTTCGGAAATACGAAACTGCAATTTATCTATCCATCTTAACAAATAAGACTCTTAAGAGATAGGGGTGATTGCTGCTTTGAAACATCACCAGATGTTGCTGTCTCTCTCTTCAGTATTTAATAAGTTGCATTTATGCGTCGATTCTTGTAATTGGTTTTATAAGCAATTGCTAACTTCTGGTCGAAACGTAACAGAGGAGAAATCATGGACAGTGACAGTTACGAAAAATCATCTGACTCTTTACATATACCAACTCTCGACATCATTCACGATCGATTTGTCCGCATGTTTCGCATTACCTTGTCAGCCGCATTGAGAAGACCCGTCGACATTACTGTTCGATCCTCTAAGTCTGTGAAATTTAATGAGTATCTCAAACACCTGACGGTTCCCTCTTCGTTGAACCTGTTCCGCATGACGCCCCTCAAAGGGACCGCTATTTTTATGATGGAACCCCGGATGGTTTTTAATCTGCTCAATATATTTTATGGCGGAACAGGAGAGCTGGAAATTCGTGCGGAAGGACGAGATTTCACAGCCATCGAGCAGCGCCTGGTGAAACGGGTTGTCATATCCGTCCTTGAAGATCTGCAGACTGCATGGAAGCCTTACTACAAAGTCGCACTTTCCTATGCGAGAACTGAGATCAATCCCCTATTTGTAGCTATTGTCCCTCAAAACAGTCCGGTGCTGGTTACCACATTTGACGTTGATATGGGTGAAAAGCCAATGACCATGAGCTTTTGTATCCCACATGAGATGATTAAGCCGTTGATGTTTTTATTCAAGGTTAAAAAGGCTTTCTCCTCTCCTTTCGTCAAAAACCTGACGAACCTGCTGGAATTGGGTTACAAAACGACCCCGCTGCCACCGGTGGTTCAGAAAATGAGAGATAGAATTAAGGAGAGTCTGAATAGTTCAGATTCTGCCCCGTCCTGTGTTGATAGTAAGGAAATGCAACATCAACATCTGAAACAGGCTTCAGGAGATGAATCTCTCCCGCTGGCTGGTCTGCAACAACTGGAGCCTAAGGTAATAGCCGGATTTATTTTAAACGAGCATCCGCAAACCATAACGCTGATACTGGCCCACCTGGTTGATCCTAAAAAAACGGCAAAAGTCATAGAAACGTTGCCACAGAAGTTACGTGCGGACATCACCTATCGTATGGCGATTCTTAAATCCATTCCCCCAGGTGTCATTACTGAAATTGAAGCCGTACTGAATAAAGAGCTTCAAAGATTAGAGGCAAATCCCATAAAAGATGTTGGGGGAATAAAAACGGTAGCAGGAATTCTGGACGCTATGGATAAAAAGGCTGGTGACGACATCATTAAAACAATCAAGGCTTCGAATCCGAATTTGGCGGATTCTCTGGCGAAGTCGATGGACAAAAAAAATAAAAAATCCACCAAAAAAACACCTGCAAAGAAAACCACCCGAAAGCTGAAATCCTAAGGGGGCCCAATTAAATGTCCAATGTGCTAAATGAACCATCCGGAGCCAGGGGAGATCTATCATCTATATGGGTCTCCTGATCCGAGTGATGACCCCTGACACCTGCAAGCCCCCCCATAAACACATTATACACCCGGTTTTTCCTCTGGACAGGGGTGTATTATTTCAGGCGGATAACCTGAGTCGCCGATCAAATTGTTTCAAAAAGGTCCATCTCATTCCTGAGCTATTTTCCTGTTTTATCCACTTCTTTTACAGATAAAGTGAATCTGGCCGATTCTTTCTATACCGATAAATCTGAATTTTATTGTTACGAAATGCGCAAATAAAAGGCTATAAACATTTATTTTACGGAAAAGTGTAAAAAAAGTTGAACTTTTTTGCACAAGGCTTACAGGATACTTAACCCCATAATAACAAATATATAGTCTCTAAAATCCGGTTCTGACAGGATGAAATCCCGCTTTTCCCAGTAAAATTAATGTTTACAGCGGGTTCTTTTTTTAATATTGTTACCAGACTGAAAACTCAAAGGCGGCGCTGTCGTCAGTAACGAGATTTCAGGCAGAGCTGTTTACTATTGTCAACTTGAACACAAGGCTTATGAATCAGACGGAGAATCTATGATTGAACAAACCTTTGCACCTTTTTTTGCCCCCTTTGGCTGGCTTTCCATCATGCTGATTGTTGGTGTGGTCCTTCGGGCCAAGATCGGATTTTTTCAGAAGTACCTGTTTCCTGCCTCCATTCTCGGCGGTATCCTGGGATTTATCCTGGTCAATGTTGGCTGGATTAATATCCCACAAGGAGCATTTACCCAGTTTGCTATCCTTTTCTTTACGCTGAATTTCATCTCCATCGGACTGACGGGAGCTGATGAAGCTGACGTCCGGCCGGGCAGCACGCTTCGAAAGACGATGATGCGGGGAATGTTGTGGATGGCCTGCCTCTGGTCTGCTCTGTTTGCCATTCAGGCACTGACCAGCCTGGGGTGGATCTCCCTGACAAACATGTTCACTGAACCGATCTACCCGGGATTCGCATGGTTGGTTCCTTCCGGTTTCGCCCAGGGTCCGGGACAAGCTGTAGCGCTCGCTTCTGTCTGGCAGGGTCCGTTTAAGATTCCCAACGCCGTCTCCTTCGGTCTGACCTTCGCCGCAGTCGGGTTTCTGGTCGCAAGTTTCGTCGGGGTTCCCCTGGCCAACTGGGGTATCAAGAAGGGCTTAACGGTTCATGCTCCCAAGGACCTTCCACAAGATTTTATCACCGGTCTTTCTGAAAAAGGGAAGGGTCCCAACGCAGGACAATTGACCACACATCCAGGAAATGTCGATGGGATGGCCTTTCAGTTGGCGGTGTTGATGGTCACCTTTTTCATTACCTATTACGCATGTGTCGGTATGAAGATGTTACTGCCTGGACCGATCAAAGCCCTTGCTTTCGGCCTGATGTTTCTCTGGGGTATGATCATCGCAGTGATCATCCGAATGATTCTAAGCAAACTGGGCCTGGTTGCTTACATTGACAACAACATTCAACGCCGGATTACGGGTGTTGCGGTGGATTTCATGGTTGTCGCTACCCTGATGGCCGTCAAAATCGCGGTTATCTGGGCTTTCATTGTACCGATCTCGATCCTGAGTGTTTCTGCTGCCGTCATAACAACCGTGTTCCTGATGTACTTCGGCAGCCGGTTGGATCACCTGGGATTCGAGCGTTTCATGGCTCTGTTCGGTACCAGCACGGGTACAGCGGCCAGTGGCCTGCTGCTGCTCAGAATTGTCGACCCTGAGTTCAAAACACCGGTTGCACAGGAAGTAGGAATGATGAATCTATTTCTGCTGCTGCTTGTCTGGACGAGTTTCTTCACATTCCCGATGCCACAAGTCGGAGTCGCAATAAATGCGGCTATCGCAGCCGGCATGATTGTTGTTGCCCTGATCATTCTTAAGGTTACCAAGCTCTGGGGCGAGCCGACCTGGAACAAGTAGAGTAGCACGCTGAGGTTTTTATATACGACCCTCAGTGTCAGGTCAGTCATATTTCCGGGGGCAATCTCTTCGCCCCCGGTTACAACTCAAATTATCCCAGCCTGCCCGCTGTGAGGGTATTGATTCTCCAAGGATCAAGTCGGTGGTGACGTGTGACACTTGGACCGCTCAGGTAACTTCTCTGATTTGTTACGGGTCAGTTCCAGCGCCTCAATGATCTTCCTGCGTGTGTCTTTTGGCAGTATAATCTCGTCGATGACCTGGGCTGTCCAGGTGTGTCCGACATCAAAGACATCCACTTTTTCACATTATCAGACGTTCAAATTTCTGGTCAGGTTAGCAAAATGTGATGTGAAAAGCCAATATGAGCTAATAGACTGACGCGGTTCTTCTTAAGCTTGTGTGTATCAATCGCTGGCAGGTGTCAAAAACCAACCTGAATCACCTGACTTCGTTTATAAACCCGGGTGGCTGATGAGAGGAGAGTCAATTTGTGTGAGGATATTTCGGAACTCGGATTTAGGGAGCTGGGACTGCCAGTGTCCAGTGAGGGTTGCGGTGTAGATTAAGCCGATACAGATGATAGCAATGATGCCCCCTACAGTTTTAGTGGAGCATGTTTTTCTGAACTTCAACAGGCGGAAGTTGAAAGATAGCGTGCCCTTCGCAGGGCAGGTATCCACGCAGTCCATACATCCTGAACATTCAGGGTTTATGATGGTTCCCTTTGTCTGTACGTCAATACGGTGAGGACAGACCTTCGAGCATTGGCCGCAATCGGTACAGGTTTCGGAATTGCGCCTGATTTTTGTGGGGCTGAATAGAGAAAATAGCCCTGTTAGTGCACCATAGGGGCAGAGATACCGGCACCAGAAATTTTTGATAAACAGTGAGCCCACGGCAAGAATCACCAGAACAATCCCGGTGGTTAAGGTCATGTGTGTGAAAAAACGCAGCATTTTGACATCTGAAATCTTGTAATAGGGGCTGTTAATAAAGGCAGAAATGCTTCCCGTGGACATCGTCAGGATGATCCAGAGAAAAAATCCCAGGAGCAGGTACTTAACCCCCATCAACGGATAGTCAAGCCAAGCTGGCAGTTCGATATTCTTGCCGAACAGGCGCCTGCCGATCTTCCACATCCATTCAGAGAGTGTCCCCACTGGGCAAAACCAGCCACAGAACGCCTTGTGCAATAGCAGGGAAATAGCGAGTGCAAATCCGAATATCACCATGGCGGCAGGATGGATCACATCCCATTGACCTGTTTGCAGGAACTGCTTCCAGCCCATCAACGCACCAATGGGCAGGAATCCCTCTACCCCGGCAGGGCGGGGAATGGTATACGGTCCTTCGCCTGCGGCCTGAACAACGTAAAGATAAAATTGCAGGCCGATAGCCAGCGTGATGATGAAGACAGTGAGCTGAACGATATGCCGTGGCTTGAGTTCGAAAAGACTGGTTTTCCGCATGCGCTAATTCCATTCAATGACAAATTGTGGTTGGTGCATCCCTTGCGTTATTTATCATTGTACCGGGTAGACGGACTGCTTCCCTTGACTTATGTCAAATCGATGCCTGAGGGGAGGGGAAGGAGCTGGAGGAAAGTGGGTCGAGGATATGGGAAATCAATGCCTGACAAGGGATGATTGTGGCTGAACAGCACCGGACTGAATTCCCGTTGAATGAGCACGGGCCAAAATCTGCAGGCAAACAGGCCCCCCGGTATGTCTGGTTACAGTTCCCGGCTGTTCCACCCTTCCCACTTGAGGTACTCTTCCATGGAAAACAGGTAGGGGTTAATGAATCGGCATTCGGAAATGCCTTCTCTGAAGCGTTCGATGGTTTCCTCAGTTGTTCCGGCCTCCTCGAATTTCAGGCGCATCTTGTAAAACTCTTTGGAGATGAGTCGAATAATCCAGCGGGGAACAACTTTGTATTTAAATTTCTCGTTTCTGATCTTGCTGAACAGGGCTGCCATCTCCATACCAGTCACCAGATCTCCGATCAGAGGAATCTCCCGCCCGAAAAAATCTTCACCTCCCTCAAAAGCGATTTTTGCTACAAGCCCGATGTCCCTGACCGCAACGTAGGGGACCTTGGCGTCGCCATCGATAAACCCGCGGATGCGTCCTTTCTTGACGGGTAGAAACCGCATGCCGACGTTATCCATGAACTGAACCGGATTCAGAAAGGTGTAGCTGAGACCACTGGTGCGGGTGTACTCTTCTATATCGATCTTGATATCTACATGGGGCAGCCCGGTTTTTTCGGTTTCTCCGTGGGCTGCCGATGAGAATACCAGGTGCTTGACACCGGCTTTCAGGCAGGCATCTACAATATTTTTTCCCTGGTTCAGTTCCAGCTCTGTATCCACGTTAGTGTAGGACTTGTTCCAGGGCTGTGTCAGACCGAAAACCGCATCTGCCCCTTCAAACGCTTTTTCAAGGGAATCCAGATCAGCCAGGTCCCCTTTCAGCATCGTCAGCCCCCTGGCTTTCAATTCCCTAACTTTTGTCTGCTCAAGGTCTCTGGTAAATCCGGTCACCTCCCAGTTTTCCAGGTTTTGCATCGCATCAAATACGGCCCCACCCTGTTTGCCGGTACACCCACATATTGCCAGTTTCTTCATGAGGTTTCTCCATGGTATCTAGTTGAAGTGTCGCCAATTGCCTTGATAACGGACTGTTACAATTATCATAACACTCACATAAAAACGACTCGATGATAGGAACTGATAGCTACTCAAATACACCACCCATGCCGAAATCTAGAAGGCAGGATTTATGTTCCCGGGAAGCCAATGTTTCCTGCTGTGCTTGTTCGTTTCTGGCATCAGGGAACTACCTGTGCCTCATATGATACCAATATGTTTTGTATTTCGAGCTGTCAAGAGGAGACTCATATCATGCGTGAACAATCATTTATGCCCTATCTGCTGGCTGATAATCTTCTCCAACCCTAGAAAATAAACATTTTCAGTAGTATAAAGATACAATATTGACAGCACCTCGCAAAGGTTTAAACAAAGAAAAGGGACGCCTTAATCTTCATATAAAGCCGGCTCTTGGAAAAACAGAGCCAAAAGATATCATCGCGTTGGACATGGATAGGTTCCGCAACAATCTTCTTAATAAAAAAAATTGCAATTCCGTTCACCTAAAAAATTCTTTCAAGGTAAGAGATTAACTCATCTGCATTATTCATCTCTTTTAGTTTTTCTCTGACGCTTTTTTCTTTAAGCTGTCGAGCAATTCTAGAAATCAGTTTCATTTGTTCTACACCTAAGTTTTCAGGGCAAACGACGAGGAAGAACAGATTTACGGGTTTATCGTCAATAGCATCGAATAAAAGCCCTTGCTTTGAAATTCCAATGCTCATGTAAATCTCATTTACCGCATCAGATCTATGATGTGGAAAAGCAACCCCATTTCCGATTCCTGTGGTTTTAAGGCTCTCTCTTTTTACAAGGTCTTCAATAAGGTTATCAATTTCCCCTGCGCTTTTTATAACCCCCTCTGCTAAACCAGTTAAAATATCTTTTTTGTTATTTCCTTTAATATCAAGTATAATCCCTGATTTATGAAGGTAAGTGGACATTTTCGCTTCAACTTTTTTGTTGTTGTTTGAATTTATCATTTTATTGTTTGAATTAAGTTCCAAGACCGGGATGGGATAACACAATGGTACCTACCAACTCTTTATGCGGTGCTAACCTTTCAGCAATCAAAGCTTACCATATCGACCACCATACAAATATTGAAATTCGCCAAGTTAAATATCTCAATAATATCGTGGAACAGGACCATCGTGCCATCAAGAGGATTACAAGAGCAATGCTTGGTTTCAAATCATTCGACTCCGCGTCAACCACGCTTAACGGAATAGTAATGGTTCGAATGATCTGAAAAGGGCAAATAGAATTTGAGGATAGTCCTGTTCAAAGAACAGCCCATAATTTTTGCTCTCTGTCTGTATAATCAGATCAAAATGAGGGCAAAATTTGTAGTTTTTATTTTTTTGAGACAGAACCATCAGGCCTCTTATCACTTAAGAAACGATTTTCGATTTTATCTAATTCAGGTTCAACATCAGGTACATGGATTGTTGCCCTGCCTTGATCAGGAGAATTACATTTCCCTCAGGGGGAATATTTTTCAGGACCTCCGCAGCACTGTTTACTGACGTTCTGTTCACTTCCTGAATGAGCATGCCGGGGCGCAGTCCTGACCTGGCAGCAATCGACCCATTCTGGATTTTGGCAATGAGAACCCCGTTTTCGGTCCGGTATCCAAGTTGTTCCCTCAGTTGTGGTGTCAAAGGCGTCAAAATCAACCCCAGCTTTTCAAGACGCTCTAATCCTGCAGCTGCTAACTGGCTTGACTCCGGGCGTTTGGCCATGGTCACAGTCGCTGACAATTCTTCTTTTTGATGCCACAGAGTGAGTTTGGTTTTTTGACCGGGAGGGATGAGGGCGATCCTGTTACGAAATTTACCGACATCAGTAACCTTTTTTCCATTCAATTTAAGAATGATATCTCCCCGTTTAATACCGCTCTTATCTGCTGGTGAGCCTTTCATCACGTCAGCGATGATGATCCCTTTCCTGTTTTTGATTCCAAATGATTTTGCCAATTCAGGTGTAAGGTCCTGGATATTTACGCCCAGGTATCCACGAGTCACTTTCCCATCGGCTATCAGTTGGTCCCGAATGACCTTGACCATGTTAATGGGTATCGTGAAACCGATCCCCATATAACCGCCACTCTTGCTGAATATTGCTGTATTAATCCCCACGGCCTTTCCATCCAGGTTGACTAATGGACCCCCTGAATTACCGGGATTTATAGCCGCGTCCGTCTGGATAAAGTCTTCATAGTCTGCAATCCCAACGCTGCTGCGTCCCTTGGCACTGACGATTCCGGCAGTGACCGTGTGTGATAACCCAAATGGATTTCCAAAGGCCAGTACCCACTCACCAACCTTTAGTTTATCAGAGTTACCCAGAGGAAGCGTCGGCAGGTTGTCAGCCTCAATTTTGATAACCGCCACATCACTGTGAGCGTCTGTTCCAATAAGCCTGGCTTTAAACTCGCGCCCGTCATGAAGTTTGACGCTTATTCTGTCAGCATTACCCGCCACATGGTTGTTGGTAAGTATGTAGCCATTATGGGAAATGATAAAGCCTGACCCCTGTCCGATAATGTGCTGCTGTTGCTGTGGAATCTGGCGCTGTTGATAGCGCTGTCCGAAAAATCGCCGCATGAACTCGTCATTGTATAGATTAAAGGGGTTATTTGGAGACATATTCTGTCCGTTCAGGCCCGCCTGATTTTTGGGTATCTGTTCCACTTTGATAAACACGACGGCGGGAGAAACCTTTTTAGCAATATCCGCAAAATCACTTCCAAGGCTACGAAGGCTATTGAAAGGTATTTCCTTCGCTGACGCAAATGGAATTAAAAACAGACCGATAAGCAGAATCATTGTTGTTCTGAATATCAATTCCCGCAGGCTGCGATATTTTCCTGCGGTAAAGCTGTTGGGTCCTGTCAGGTTCTGATTTAAAGCTTTCATGGGTCCTCCTTGTGCTGATGGTTTGCAATTTGGAAGGAGCGAATTCAATTTGCCCCTCTATTAACTGCGTAACAACCTGGTTCAAAAAAGTTCAGAGGACCTAGATTATTTTTGGTCTATTCCGATATCAGACTTGTTCCGCTGGTCACCTAAGGGTTTTGGAAATTGCGGTAGAATGGTGGTGGGGAGATAATTGTAATAATTCCAAAGGGGGCACCAGAATATAAACGGTGCCATTTGCCTGGGACAGGTGGGGTGTCATCCAGATAAAATCGTTCTGGGAAACGGGTTTATCTGAAATCCGCCTGGATGGCTTGCGGGCCATATGAAAAGGTTTTCACAGAGATTGGATGTGCTCCATGATTGCGGATATGTACGAAATCATCAGCCCGAGGATTTTTAAGCGTAATATACCGAATTCCATTTAGTTGAAGCTCTTGAAAACCATTTGTTTTTCCGACCATCTGATTATGGTCAACGGAGAATCTCACGGAATTCAAAGATGAGACCTTAAAAAAATAGGGATTTGAATGAGATTCCCGTATAATCAGTCGAATGGTTTGAGAAGGGAGGATTGTATGCTGTTGATTCCAGGCAACCGTATCCACAGCGGTCCGCAGGGGGATGTCGTGCACAACAAACCGTTGGTATGATGGGGCCTGCTCAAACATTCCCTGTTGCCAGAACAACAGACTCAAACTTAAAACCACAAACGCTCCCAGGATGCCAAATGCAGGTTTAAGGTTATCCGAAAAAAAACGCCATTTTCGCCAATATTGGAAAAGGGAGGTGGTCTTGTCAGTGATATTGGTCTGTTTTTTCTTTTTCGACAGGGTATCATGAATGGATTGACTGAAATCCGGGCTGAGAGAAGCTTCCTGATAGACCGTGCTTAGATTCTGCATGGAACTCTCCAATTCAGATAGCTGGCTCATTGAAGCCCTACATTGTTCGCATGTTGCAATATGCCTGTGTAACTGAATGGTTTCAGAACGATTCAGATCGCCATCGATATTTCTGCTGATCAGAAATGTGACGTCATCGCAGAGCAGTTCCGCTTTTTTGTCTTCCGCCATGATAAGGGATTCCCTGAATTTTAGTAGATTGATTGTTGTCTTTGTTAATTGAGTAACTCAAAAGCTCAAAAAGTTCAAAAAAGGGCTATGATTCTTGTTCTTTTATAATATCCTTAAGTATTTGACGGGCCCGAAAGACCTTGCTGCGTACTGTGCCGATGGGGATGCTCATGACACTTGCGGTTTCTTCATATGAAAGTCCTTCCAGCGAGACCAATACAATGGATTCCTTTAGATCTGGAGGGAGCTGACCCAGAAGGTATTTTATTTCAACGGCTTGCTCCAGTTGTTCCAAGGGGGATATTTCTTGGGACTGTTTTTCCAACAGGTAATCTGCTGAATCATGTTTGAAACGTTGTTCAGGAGCCCGGTTCAGATAGTTCCTCACTTTGTTCATCGCAATCCCATAAATCCATGTTGAGAATTTCGAGTCTCCCTTAAATGTGTCCAGGTTTTCATAAACAGCAATAAAAGTATCCTGTGCCAGATCTTCAGCCGCTCTCACCGGGACATATTTCAGGATAAAACAGTAGACTTGATTTTGATACCGGGCAACAAGCGGGTCAAATGATTGGAGATCACCACTGCGAACCCGCTGAATCAGCTCGTGATCATTGGCCGGCTTAAGGTCGGGTTCGGCAATATCCAGGTTTGATCGCGAATTAATCATGACATTTTGGGTGTGTTTGAAGAAGACATCATTCCGCTTCCTTTTCAAAATAATAAGGACCATAGCAAATCTCAGCTAATGAGTAAAACGGGACTTTGCGACAGAACCCAATTTCCTAACCGGACAACGTTGAAAAAATAAAAAAAATCATTTCCTTCAGAACTTTTTTGAGCTCCTTGTTACAAAGTAAGTAATCAGTCTCAACAGTTACCATCAAATCCGACGACATCTTGTATCAGGGATCGTTTAAAAATAATGTCATTTAATCTGTTTGCAAAAGTCCTAAAAGCACTGGACATTTTGCAAACAGAATGTGAACTAATTTTTTAGCCGACCCTTAGAATAAAAAGTAATAAATGAACCCTTGGGGTTGTGCCCAGTTAATCTTGTTGTGGGTTTTCCTTCACCCTGATGGGCGGTATTCCCCCGCCGTGGGGGCATAGCCCCATCTCGTTGGCAAATAAAAGAGAAATGACTTGAATTTGTTATCAAACCATAATTTTACAAAAATGGTGACCGTATTATTTGCAAATTAATCTACTACAAGGAGATGTTATGGCGGTAGATGTAAAAAAAATTGGAGAAAAAGTTGAGGAAAAAAGCGCACTAATCGGGTCTATCCGCAAAGAAATCAGTAATGTCATTGTTGGACAGGAGTACTTGATAGACCGGCTTATCCTGGCAATGTTATGCAATCAGCATGTGCTGATTGAGGGAGTGCCGGGGCTTGGAAAAACGCTCTCTGTCACAACCCTGGCTAAAGCCCTCCAGGTTTCATTTCAGCGCATTCAGTTCACTCCGGATCTTCTGCCGGCGGATCTATTGGGTACCCTAATCTACAATCCAAAAACAGGAGATTTTACCACTAAAAAGGGGCCTCTATTTGCCAATATCATTCTGGCTGATGAAATTAATCGGGCACCAGCCAAGGTTCAAAGTGCTCTTCTGGAAGCGATGCAGGAAAGACAGATCACAATTGGTGATGAGAGCTTTTCCCTGGAAGAACCGTTTATGGTATTAGCTACCCAGAATCCTATAGAACAGGAAGGAACTTATCCTCTTCCGGAGGCTCAACTGGATCGATTTATGCTGAAGTTAAAAATTACGTATCCAACCAAAGAGGAAGAACGACAGATTCTCAAAAAGATGGCTCATTCCACACTTGATCTGAAGGTCAATCCCATTCTACAAAAAAATGATATTTTGGACCTCAGAGAACTCACCGATGAAATCTATATGGACGAGCAAATCGAGGAGTATATCGTCAATATTGTAGAAGCGACTCGTCAACCGGAAATATATAAATTGGCCATCCGGGATAAGATTCGCTATGGAGCCTCGCCGCGAGCCACCATTTTTTTGGCCATGGCCTCCAAGGCGCATGCGTTGATTGAGGGCCGCGGCTATGTCACGCCTCAGGACGTCAAGTCTATTGGCATGGATGTTCTGCGCCATCGTGTGATCATTACCTATGAAGCGGAAGCAGAAGAGAAAACATCTGAAGATATTTTAAAAATGATTTTCGATGCTGTGGAAGTCCCATGATTCCAAAAGAACTTGCGAAAAAAATTCGCTTCCTGGAAATTTATACATCCAAAGCTGTAAACGACGTTCTGGCAGGGGAATACGAAAGTGTTTTCAAGGGCCGGGGTATGGAGTTCGACGAAGTGCGGGAATACTCCCCCGGTGATGAAATTCGTTCCATTGACTGGAACGTAACCGCACGTATGGGAACTCCCTATGTGAAACGCTTTGTTGAAGAACGGGAATTGACAATTATGTTTTTAGTGGACCTTTCCGCTTCCGGAACCTTTGGCAGCGTAAAGAAAACTAAAAATGAAGTCGCTGCGGAGCTTTGCGCCTTGCTCTCTTTCTCTGCCGTGAAAAACAATGACAAAGTTGGACTGATCGTTTTTACAGATACAATTGAGATGTTTATTCCTCCCAAAAAAGGAGTATCTCACGTCCTACGGCTCATCAGGGAGGTCTTGAGCTTCAACCCAACTGCCACTCGGACTAATATTGTGGAAGCATTGGACTATCTGGGGCGTGTCATCCACAAACGATGTGTGGTTTTTCTCATTTCTGATTTTCAAAGCGAAAACTTTGAAAAGTCGTTGCGAGTATTAAGTAAACGTCATGATCTGATTGCCCTTTCTATTATCGATCCCCGCGAAAATCACATGCCGAATGTCGGACTGATTGAACTGGAAGACGCTGAAACCGGTGAAATCATCAGGCTTGACACGGGAAGCGCGGCAGTGCGCCAGAAATATGAAGCCCTGGGTCGGAAAAGATCACTCCATCTTAAAGATATGTTTCGTTCCATGGATATCGATCATACTGAAATTATAACAGGTCGGGATTACGTGAAAGAACTCGTTTGGTTCTTCCGCAGCCGGGAGAGACGGTAAAATGCAATATTTAACCATCAGGATTAACCAATGGCCAGTGATTTAGACCTGACTTTACTCGAGCGAAAGACAAAATCGACTTCCTCTTCAAAATTGCTTTTAATTTTGGTCATATTTTTGTTGCTTGTGGGAGTTGCGAACTTGGGAATATCTCTTTTCAAATTCAAGGGGGGTGATTTGGTATTGACTCCTCAATCTCTTTCACCTGATGCAACAAAGACTTTGGCGTTGAAGCTGGAAAATCAATCTTTGAAGAAACGTGCCGTCGTGGTGTGGAAAGAATATTTATCCCGGGCAGATCTGTCAGCGAAAGAACGGGCAAAAGTCTGGTATCGAATCGGCACCCTTCACCAGGATAAAGGGGATTACGAAGAAGCACTGGAAGCCTATTATCGTTCGGAGAATATCGCCAAACTGATCGATTTGGAATTAGATATTAATCGTCGAGTTCAGGAGTCTTTGGAATCATTGGGAAAGTTTGCCGCATTGCGCTACGAACTTAAGGATCGGGTTGGTTTTGGTAATAACGATGCGCAGACAGAAGAAAAAATTCTGGCAGAAATCGGCAATCAAAAAATTACCAAATCCGATTTGGACCAACGAATTGAGGAACAGATTGAACGTTCTTTGGCCGCTTTGGATGGGGTGTTAGCAGAAGATAAAATAAAAAAACAAAAAGAAGCTTTGCTCAAACAGTTTTCCACAAAATCCGAACGACTGCAATTCCTGAATCAATGGATAATGGAGGAGATTCTATATCGTAAAGCGAGAGAAGATAAACTGGCAGCTGATCCTGCCATTCAAAAACTGCTGAAAAACACCGAGCACAACATATTGGCTCAACAGGTATTACAAAATGCGATTACGGCGAATATTCACATTTCCCCGGCAGATCTTAAATCCTGGTATGATTCTCATCCATCAAAATATATAGATTCAAAATCAAAACATCAAAAATCCTTTAAAAAAGTACGTCAGGAAGTCTATCGGGATTTGTGGTCTAACCAGCAAAACTTGATTAAGCAATCACTGCTGTCAGAACTAAAGTCGAATTATGATGTTGTGATTCACACTTCTCAGTTCCAAGATCGGATAACCGGCAAACCCCGCCCTGTTTCCACTGAAAGAGACCATATTTATGGAAACCCCGATGCGAAAATATCCTTGATTGAATACTCCGATTTTGAATGTCCATTTTGCAAAAAATTTCATTTGATTCCCAAAAAACTGGTTGATGATTTTGAGGGAAAGGTGAATTGGGTTTTTCGTTATTTCCCTTTGAGTTCTCATAATCCTCAAGCACAAAAAGAAGCAGAGGCCGCAGAATGTGCCAGTGAACAAGGTGGGGATGCGTCATTTTGGAAATATGCGGATCAAATTTTTCAACGCACCGGTACCAATGGGAGAGGTCTTCCCACTGAAAAACTGATCCCTTTAGCGGAAGAAATTGGATTGAATAGAGAACAGTTTAAAAAATGTCTCAAAAGTGAAAGGTACAAGGACCGTGTCCTGGAAGACTTCAGTGAAGGTTCGCGGATTGGGATCAGGGGGACTCCGGGTAGTGTTTTACTGTCTCATAAAACCATGGCAACCGTCTTCAAATCAGGAGTTGTATCCCTGGACGACCTAAAATCAGAAATCAACAAAATGCTCAAATAAAAATCAAATTTCGAGCTCTATATGTTTCATAAAAAAGTATTCTTGCTGGTCACCATTCTATTAACGATCTTTGGTGGGTGTAATCGAGAGGAAAAACCAAAGTCGCCAGCTTCGACCTTTGATATTAAGAAAGAATATAAGCGGGGTCCGGTCACTTTTTTAGTTGAGGTGGATAAAAAAGAGATCAGTATTGCGGATCATCTTAGTTTGGTAATCAAAGTCTTTGCACAGGAGGATTATGAGGTTCAGCTACCGAAGTTTGGCGATAAATTGGAACGGTTCGGGATTGTTGATTATCATACCCCCTCTCCAAAACTGGCAGATAACGGCAAAGTCCTGTATTTGAAATCCTATAAACTGGAGCCCTTTCTGTCGGGAGTATATAAGATTCCTCCCATGAAAATTGTTTTCTGGCAGAAAAGCGAGAGCAAGGACAAAAAACATGAACTGGAAAGTGAAGAATTAAGCATTACGGTGACGTCACTGTTGCCGGAAAAAACGAAAAAGCTGACAATTCTTGAAATCATGCCGCCTGAAGAGTTACCGGGGTCTACCAAACCCTGGCTTATCGGAGGGATTGGAGCCGTACTATTGTGTGTAGCGGGTGTCTTCGCCCTGGTGTTATGGCGAAAACGGCGAAACGGGAAAGAGACTGTTACCTGTCAATCGGCCCATGAAATCGCATTTGAGGCATTGCAGGCATTATTGTCGGAAAACCTGGTGGAAAAAGGTGAGGTAAAGTTATTTTATATGCGTCTCTCCAATGTGTTGCGTCATTATATTGAAAATCGATTTTCCCTGAGGGCACCGGAACGTACCACAGAAGAGTTTCTCTGGGAACTCCGTTCCTCAAGCGCTTTGATTCCACCCCACAAAGAAATACTGAAGGGGTTTTTGAAACATTGTGATGTGGTCAAATTCGCCGCCTTTCAACCCGGGAATGAGGATATTCAACAAACCTTTGATGCCTGTAAACTGTTTATCAATGAAACTGAGACTCAACCGGAATCTAAATTTTAAAATAATAAATGATCCATGCGATTTGAAACCCCCCAGGCCTTTTTCTTGTTTTTTCTAATTCCGCTACTCCTTGCATTGTACTACCGCCAAAAAAAACAGGGGAGTATAAAATTTTCAACGACCACCCTTGTCAGGCAGGTCAGTCCATCTTTAAAACAAAGATTGCTATGGGTTCCTTTGCTGCTCAGAATCCTGGTGTTGATATGCCTTATGGTGGCACTGGCACGTCCCCAGGAGGGAAAGGAACGGGTGCGGGATATCAGCAAAGGGATTGCCATTGAAATGGTGGTAGATCGCTCAGGCAGTATGGGAGCGGAAATGGATTTTGATAACCATCAATTAACCCGTTTAGAGGCAGTTAAAAGAGTTTTTAATGAGTTTGTGACAGGTAAAGACAATGAACTGCCAGGACGCCCGGATGATCTGATTGGCATGGTTGCTTTTGCACGATACGCAGACACCATTGCCCCCTTGACATTGGCTCATGGCGCATTGTCTCAATTTCTGGAGAACCTGAAACTGGTTAAACGGAAAGAAGAAGACGGTACTGCCATCGGGGATGGTATCGCCCTGGCAGCCGCACGATTAAAAACTGCCGAGGAAACGCTTCTTCGTCAAAGCAAACAAAGAGAAAGAACATTCGAAATTAAAAGCAAGGTCATCATCCTGCTGACCGATGGTCAGAACAACACAGGCAAGCGCGACCCTCTTGAAGCCGCAAAACTTGCAGAAGAATGGGGCATCAAAATATACACTATTGGTGTGGGTGGAGCAGAAGGTCTGGTACGTCAACAAGGTTTGCTAGGAAGCTTCCTGATGCGGATGGGACAAGGCGTGGATCAAAGAACATTGAAAACAATTGCGGACACTACCCGTGGAAAATTTTTTATGGCCGAAGACGCAGATTCACTCAGGGAAATATATCGGGAGATTGATAAGATGGAACGGAGTGAACTGGAATCAGTTCGCTATCTTGATTATCGCGAACAGTTTCTGCCATTCCTACTCCTGGGTCTGGGGCTATTGTTTGCCGAGATGATTTTATCCACTACCGTTTTTAGAAAAATACCCTGATCGAAATCAATCTGAAATGTTGAGCTAAAATGAATGCCCTGCGATTTCAAGATACAGAAATGCTGTTCCTCTTATGGATAATCCCATTTTTGGCAGCATTATATTTCTATGCGAATTATCAACGACGAAGAGCCCTGTCGAGATTTGCCGAAGCCAACTTGCTGCCGCTGCTCAATACCTCCATCAGCGTTGCCAGGCGCCGCTGGAAAATTGGATTTTTGATGCTGTCTGTTATATTTGGAATAATTGCGACCGCACGTCCCGCCTGGAACCCGGTTCCCAAAAAACTGGAACGGCAAGGGCGGGATCTGGTCTTCATCCTGGATGTTTCCAAGAGTATGTTAGCAGAAGATCTGGTCCCCAACCGTCTGGAACGATCCAAATTAGCAATCCTGGATGTGATTGAGCGCCTTGAAGGAGATCGAGTCGCCTTGGTCGCCTTTGCGGGGAACGCTATTGTAAAATGCCCACTGACCCTGGATTATGGATTTTTTCGGATGATGCTTCAAGATGTTTCTACAGAAAGCGTTTCGCGCGGTGGGACCATGATTGGAGATGCGCTTAGAAAAACAACCGACAGTGTGTTTGATGATCAGGAAAAAAAATACAAGGATATTGTCCTCATCACTGATGGTGAAGACCATGACAGTTTCCCGGTTGAAGCTGCGGCTAATATTGGAGAGAAGGGAATTCGCCTAATCGCCATTGGAATTGGTGACGAGGATCAGGGGCAACGAATCCCCCTGACTGATCAATCCGGGCAAAAAACATTCTTAAAATATCAAGGACAGGAAGTCTGGAGCAAACTGGATGCCGATACCTTGCGGAAAATGGTCAACTCCACACCGGGAGGGCGCTATTTGAACGTATCAACAGGGACAATTGACCTGGGTGAGGTTTATAGCCAGCTCATACTTTCCGCAGATAAAAAAAAGCTGGAATCGAAAACAATCCGGCGCTATGAGGAAAAATATCAGATTTTTCTGGCTGTGATGTTTTCATTACTCTCTCTAGAATTATTAATCGGTGAACGAAAAAACAAAGGGCGGGAATGAAGATACAAGGGGTTATCTTTATGGTGTTATTCTTATGCGTCACGGTGCAGCCAGCTTTTGCAGAATCACCTGGCAGCCTGATATCCGCTGGAAATAGCGCCTGGCGGAATGGTAACTATGATAGTGCCTTGAAATCCTATAACAAGGCTTCGGTCGATGTCCCGGAATCGCCCCTGGTAAATTATAACAAAGGCACCGCCTTTTATATGAAAGGGGAATATCAAAAAGCGGCGGATTTGTTTGCCGAAGCCGCCCGAAAAGCCAAAGATTTGATCTTTGAAGCCCGTTGTCAGTTTAATATGGGCAACAGTCGCTTCCGTGAAAGTCAACGACAGGCCGATAGCGATTTGCAGAAAAGCATGAAAGCACTTCAAACGAGTATCGGTCACTTTCAAAAAGCGTTACGTCTTGATCCCAAACTCAAAGAAGCGGCCCAAAATCTTGAAGTGGCACGGCTTACCCTGAAAAACATCATGGACCAGATTAAGAAACAGCAGGAAAAGGCGAAACAACAACAGAAACAGCAACAATCTGCGGGTAAAAACAAGGAGCCTTCAAAAAAACAACAAACAAAGAAAGAACAACAAAAACAATCTGAAAAATCGGGAAAACAAAAGCAGCCGCATAAAAAAGGGGAAAGGGGGCAGCAAAACCAGCAGAGCCAGCAGCATGCACAAAAAGAAAAAGCAGATGGAAAAGAGCAGAAATCCCAGGAGAAACAAGCGTCTCTTCAATCGAAAGCAAATGTAAAAAACATCTTAAATGAAGAACAGGAAAATAAAGAACGCCGCCAAGTAAAGGCTCACGGGGGATATCAACCCGTTGAAAAAGATTGGTGACAGATCAAGAAAAACGGCAAGGGTCTTATATGAATAAAATTTCAGCTAATTGTAAGATATTATTAATCCTTTTATGTTTACTCGGGGCTTTGGGCGCTTCTCAGCCAGCTGTAGCCGAAACTCTATCTGCCACAGCTGTTGTTGAAAAACAGGCGGTGTATTTGGGGGAACCTTTTATTTTCCAAATTCAGGTTGAAGGCAATGATGTTCCTGATGAGCCGGATGTTTCAGCCATCAAAAACTTCCATGTTTTAAAACAAGGTGGACAACAGAACAGTAACTCTTCAGTTACGATCATCAATGGTCGAGTGGTTCAAAATGTTCAGCATGGCTATGTTTTCACCTATAAACTGACTGCCGAAAAAACCGGGCACCTGACGATCCCTGCTATTAGAGTATCGGCAGCGGGGCAAACTACTTATACTCATTTACTTACGATTAAAGTTGTCAAACCTATCGAAACCAATGATTTTAAACTGAGATTAAAACTCTCTTCTGCTGAAAGTTTTGTGGGGCAACCTGTCAACTTAACCTTGACATGGTACATTGGAAAAAATGTCGAAGAGTTTCAGTTCAATCTCCCCGTTCTGACGGATTCCCGCTTTGACATCGCCGACATCCCAACTTCCATCGATCCGAATCAAAAAGATCGCTATCTCCGTATCCCTGTCAACGGGGGAGATCTTATCGGGGAAAAAGTCCAGGGCACCCTTGATGGCAAAGAATATCTAACAGTTCGTTTTCGTAAAATACTAATCCCGCGGCAAACCGGAATTTTTGCCCTTCCGCAAGCGACTGTGGCGTTTAAAACGCTCTCGGGGTATAAAGATAGCCGTCGTCAAAACAGTATGTTCGGAGATTTTTTCAATGATGATTTCTTCAGCCATGATTTTTTCTCTGGAAGAAGGCAGCAGACTCTTTACAAAAATAGGGTCATTCCTTCCAATGAACCTGTATTGACAGTTAAGGAACTTCCTCAAACAGGACAACCTCCCCATTTCAACGGCCTGGTTGGAAAATATAAAATTAGCGCCAGTGCTGTACCAACTGAAGTGCGAGTGGGGGATCCTATTACATTGACACTTCAAGTTACAGGACCGGATTATCTAAAGAACGTTGAGCTGACCCCTTTACACCAGCTTAACTCATTGAATCGCGATTTTAAAATCCCTAAAGAAATGGCAGCCGGGAAAGTAGATGGTAGCGTAAAAACCTTTACCCAAACTCTTCGGGCAAAATATCCACTCGTCAAAGCTATTCCCTCGATTGAGCTTTCCTATTTTGATGTAAAAACAGGAAAGTATGCGATTACTCGTTCGGATCCCATTCCGTTGAAAGTCAGTGCAGCCCGAATTGTAACCGCAAAGGATGCTGAAGGGCAGGCGATTCCTGAAAATGCAATCATCAAAACTGGTGTGGAAAAATGGAAAAATGGAATTGCTTATAATTATGAGGATCAATCGGTTTTAAAAAATCAAGCCTATAATCCACTAAGATGGATTTCTTCACCGCTTTGGATGATGTTGGTCGGAATTCCGCCCTTGGTTTATTTTATTCTCCTTATTTTGAATGCTGCTTTACGGTCACGGAATTCAAACCCGGAGAAAAAGCAGGCTCAACGCGCTTACGATCAATTGCTTAAAATCATAAATCATTCTACGCAAAACTCAACCGGGAATGCATCACCAGAGGTCGCAACTGTCCTCGATGCTCTCAGGTATTATCTTGGCAGTCGACTGAATCTACCTGCAGGAGCTTTTACTTATAACGAAATCAAAGAACCTTTAAAAAACAGCGGAGTTACTGATGAAACGACCATGCGGTTGAAACAGATTCTTGAAGACGGAGACGCCCGGCGTTATTCGGGAGACCTTGTTAACAACGATACATCATCGTTTACAAAACAGGTTATGGCTTTGGCAATAACATTGGAGAGGAGCCTCAGATGAAACAAAGTCGCCGTTTTTTTCAAATGAGTATTTTACTATGGCTGTTGCTGGCATATTCTCCTTTCGTTTTCGGCAAAACCCTCAGTCATGAAGAGAAACAGCATCTGTTCAGCGAGGCCACGGAACTTTTCCGGGAAGGAAATGGATTAACAGCCACTGATTCTCAAAGGGCCGAAAATGCTTATCATAAAGCTGCCATGCGTTTTGAACATCTTTTACAGGACGGATCTGTTAAAAACGGAAAACTCTACTATAACCTTGGAAACACTTACTTTTTGTTGAAAGATTTGGGGCGTGCGATTCTAAATTATCGCCGGGCAGAGCATTATCTTCCCCATGATTCAAATCTCAGGCAAAACCTCGAATTTGCCATCAGTCAGCGTCATGATCAAATTGAGGAAAAACCGCAAACCAGAATTTTAAAAATTTTTCTGTTCTGGCATTATGACCTATCCCAGGAAGTGCGTGCCATAATATTTGCAGTCAGTTTTATTACCTTCTGGCTGGGTGTTACCATTCGGCTATTTTCGCACAAGGTCTTCCCCCGATGGATACTTGGATGTTTCGGAGTCGCAGCAATCCTATTCTTCTCATCACTTTTGACCGATTCAATGCTGCAACGACACAACCCATCAGGGGTAATTACCGCCCGGGAAATCCTTGCCAGAAAAGGGGACGGGACGAATTATCAACAGAGTTTCAAAGAGCCCCTGCACGCCGGAACAGAATTCAACCTGATCGTTCAGAGAAATGGATGGGCCTACATCGAACTCCATAATGGTCGTCAATGCTGGATTCCTGTAAATGCAGAAAAACTGCTTTGGTGAGACAAATGAGTACCAAAAAGACCTGTGCGGGAAAAAATCAAAATCGACAAAAAGCTAAGGACAGTATGACGCTTCAGCTATCTATCCTGTGTAAAACTACCTCCGGCTTTCACCCAAAGGATGTGATACGAACCATTTTGACTATTTACAAAAGGAATCAGTCATGCTGACAGCTTACACGGCTAATAATAGGCTACTGTCACCTATTGCTCCTGCAATAGACCCCAACCTGTTTTCCGATACAGTCTGGATCGAATTGGTCAATCCAACAGCAGAAGAAATAAAAAAGGTAGAAAACTTCAGCAAGTTCTCATTGCCCCTGATTCAGGAGACCAAAGAGTTGGAGGCCAGTTCCCACTATGAGGTATATCCAACAGGTTTTCAGATAAACTGCTTATTCCTGCTGAAACATGACGAGACTTTCTCCAATGTGAACGTCGCCTTCTTATGCGCGGACAAATGCCTTATAAGCCTTTGTGATCGTGAAATCCCATCCATTCGTCAGCTTCAGCAACAATGGCAAAAAAATGCCCGGCAGGAGAATGACCTGGTGTCAACCATCATCTCTTTGCTGGAAATAAAGACTGACAAGCTTGCAGATTTGTCTGAGGACGTTTATTTGTCTGTTGAGAGAATCAGCCATCAAATATTTGAAAGGGGAAACACGGATCTGGAGGAGACAATTGATGATCTTTCCAAACAAGATGATTTGATCGGAAAGCTTCGTCTGTGCCTAATGGACGGACAACGCGACCTGAATTTTATGCTCCGCAAGGGGTTGCTGACTGGGGGAAATATTAAGAATTCAAATGATATATTAGAGGATATAAAAACCCTGTTGACTCACAACACGTTTCTTTCCGACAGAACCGACTTCCTGTTAAATGCTGCACTTGGATTTATCAACATTGAGCAGAATAAGATCATTAAGATATTCTCGATAGCTGCCGTGGTTCTCATGCCGCCGACGGTAATTGCAAGTATTTACGGGATGAACTTCCATTTCATGCCTGAACTGTCATGGCCATGGGGATACCCTCTATCTTTGCTGTTAATGGTTCTGGCTGGAATTAGTCCTTACATCTTTTTCAAGAAAAAGGGGTGGTTATAAACCAAAAATTTAGCGCGGCAACCGGTGTTGCTAGTCCGCCAATCATTCGGGAAGCATAAGGTATTCTCGAAATTGTCAGACTTGTAGTGCCAAAAGAACTTTTTGTGCCATTAATGTATCTGATATCTAGGAATATTTAAAAATCAACTGTTAAAGGATGGTTGGTTTTTTACTTTGCAAACATGTCTACTGATCTTGGGAGTTCATTATCATGTTCAGTTTGTTTTACTCGGTGAAAAAACAGGGCCTACCTTTTGGATTACGTCTTGGAATTGCCACCTCTATTTTTGTCATCCTCATCCTTGGCTGTCTGATGGCTTTTCAAGAATATCGGGACATTCAGCAAAGCAGGGAAGACCGAAATCTGTTGATTTCCCAGATGATCTCGCCATTGAAGGTATCACTGCAATATTGCAAGGATACGGCTCAATTACAGAAGATCATTCACGATTTGGAAACCGGTTATCGCAAGCATGGAATAGAGGATTACAGGCTGGAAATCAGAGATATGGCAGGCCATATTATGGCTTCAACCCATGAGAGAGTGAAAGATACCAAGAATGGTCAAAAATATACAACACTCCTGAAAATCAAATCTGCGGCTATCCCTTCCGGAATCGGATATCTGAAAATACAGCAAAATAGCGATAAATTTAATTATGAAATCGAGCAGCGCTGGTATTTTTGGATTCTGGATTTATTTGTGACTGGTTTTTGTATCATTCTGTCACTGCAGTTCTTGAACTACTTCCTGTTTACTAAGCCTTTCAAGGTGCTTTTGACTGGAATCCGACAGATGGAGATGGGATATTGGGGAGGAGTGACCATATCCAACGGGGCTTGGGAATTTCGGCGGATTGCTGATCAATTCAATCATCTGTCCGGGGAACTTGAAAGTACGATTCGCCGATTGGTAGAAGCTGAACGGCGAGCTTTAAGTACTTCCATAGATTGCAGCAGATCAGATCAACCGGTATCGTCAATGCCAGTTAACATAGCATTATCTGATGGTCAATTCATCCAACAGAAAGATAACACGGCGGATCAGCAGATAGATGCTGGAAATAGCAAACAACAACTCGAAGATTATTTATGGGACAAAACCAAACTGTTGATGTCATCAGATCCTCAGGATTCACATACCCGCAATCTGGCAAAACAGGCCTGGGAAAATGATGCAGCCAATGCCGAACGCCTTGGCTTATATCAATTGAGATCTGCGTTGGAGGATTCTGCCTTCAGGGTACTTTTTCTTGATCAATATAAAGCCCTGAACCAGGAATTACAGGACACCATGCCAACTTTAAGTCAATATGTTATCGGCATTCTGGACGTTCTCGCTAAAAACCTTGAAAGCCACCAGGTTCAATATTCAACTCTCCAGCACCGAATCAAACATCTTGCCGGAATTTGGAAGAAGATGAATGAAAAAGACCTGTTGTCGAACCAGATTTACGATCTCATAGCAATCCGGATTATTGTCCCCGATGAAGACACCTGCTACCAAGCATTGAACGTTGTTCATCAGTCATTTGAACCCCGCCTGCTTCGATTCAAGGATTACATTTCACAGCCAAAGCAAAATGGATACCGCAGTATTCATACTTCAGTAAAGTACAATGATCATCTGGATTTTGAGATTCAAATTCGCTCCGCTGACATGCACAAAGAAGCTGAGAAGGGGGAAGCTTCACATTGGAAGTACAAACAATCTTCAGCATTAAGCCATTTGAAAAAAAAGCAATGGTTTCATTGGACATGAATGAGTAATTGATGTTGGGCTCTTATTTTAAAATCTTATCTGATTAGAAGCTGATTATCACAGCAAAGTATTTCCTAGAATAAACCATGCATATGGTAATATCTTTGGCGATTTTGGACCAACATTAAAGCGGATTCACAATCCTTAATCGTCCCGGGCTTGCGAATCATGAGCCGCATCCGACAGCGGCTGGATTTATTGATCTGTTTTTTTCCAAACAGCAGTGAATGCCCATCTTCTTTCCCTTTATATTCAAAGTCCCCCGACCTTCCTCAGGGATGAAACAGTAATTGCTACGCTGGATGGCTTTCCGCATCAACCGTCCAGGGAGGAGATAGAGACTAAAACGTGACTGCATTGATATCTCCTTTGAGCGGCGGTCAGGTATTTCAATGCTTGAAAAGATGTCAGAAACAGATGGGGTGTCAATAAAAGTTGGCTAAGGGATCGTTCATAAATAACTTCACATAATCTATTCGAAAAGTCCCCAAAACACTGGACATTTTGCAAATAGAATGTGAACTAATTTATGAGCCGACCATAAGAGAAAGGAAACCGTTATGAGTAGAAACGTTAGAGGAAAAACCTTAAGAGTCCTATTTGGATTGACTGTTGGTGCAATGCTTCTTTTAGTATCGTTAACCTGGGTGGCGATCGGTGAGAGGAATGATGCGGGCACCGGTGCCCAAGAAGAAAGGGTAAATCTGTACCAGGCATTGGAAAAAAGGCTGGATAATACGGCATACGATCAATCAGCCTCAAAACCGCTGAATATAAACGCTGATTCCGCAAAAACAAGATCAATAACTCTGCGTAGAAGAGTTCAGATTCAAAAAGGAAACACATTGTGGGAGATTGCGGCTGACCGGTCAGTCTATGGTGATCCGTATCTCTGGAAAAAGCTGGTGATGCGCAACAGGAAGAAGGTCCACCAAGTCCTGTTTGACGATGAAACAGAGAAATGGTTTGCCTTCGTTGATCCGGATGTGTCGCTTCGCATTGATAGGTCGGAAGCAAATGGGAGCGGGGTCTCGACATATTCGCAAACATCGACCTACATACTTCAGTTGAAGACATTCGGTCCGTCCGGTCTGGACAAGGCAAAGGAGTTGGTCAGATATCTTATACGTGGCGGGTATTGCGCCTATATCTATCAAGCCCCATTCAAATTAAACGGACCGGATATTGATCAGACAAGCCGACTTTATCGAGTTCGAGTAGGTTTTTATGCCGCAGACAAATACGCTTCAAGTGACGGCGAAGAAATTCTATCATGGTATGGTGATATCCTGCTGACATCGGATTTCATGATTTTACCGGTCCCGAGGAAAGACCAATATGGCAGAGGGGTTTTATTCGGCCTTCAGAGGAATGCCCCCTGGGTTGTGGAGATTAGCAGAAACAGGAGCCTGATGAAAGCAATGGAGCAATACAGGCGCGCCCGGGCGCTTGGAGAATTCACCTATATCAAAAAGAACCTGCTGCCTCTTGGAGGTTCTTTCTATTCCGTCCGTCTGGGTTTTTTCCCGACAAAATCGGACGCCCGGCAAGTTTTGGAGTCGATTCAGAGCCTATCTGAAACTGGGTATCACAGGGCCAGGTTGATTGAACTGTTTGATCCGGCTGAACTCTCACCTGGCCAGTTTCGCGGAGATGTTTCTTGATCTCTGTCTGATCCTGACGTAATATTTTACGCACTTGACGCAGTTTTTTACGTGTTTGGATTTGTTCTGTCCTAAATTTTCTTATTTCTTGCCGCTGTTCAGTTGTCAGCAATCGTTTTTGACGTGGATCTTTTTTTGTTTTCCAGCTTGCTCAGTTTACCTTGAACTGTTTCCAATTTTTGCTGAAGTAGCGTCTCTTCCTGTTTAAACCTCAGTTGCGCTTTCCGGGGAAGGGGTAACATAGTTTTACATATCAACTCTTTATGTCCCCATCCCGGTCCGGAGGCTAATTTTGAGTGATATTTTCATTGACCTCATTTTTATTAATTTTTCGATACAGTGTTTTCCGGTCAACGCCTAATATAAATGCCGCCTTGGTTCTATTTCCTCCTGCAACTTCCAGGACATGCTGTATATATAGATCATTTAGCGTTTCAAGGGAGGGCAGTGACATGAACTCATTTGACTCAAAATGTGATAGTGGTTTATTAAACGTTCTCAGTGATTCAGGGAGATCTTCCGGCAGTAGTTTATCATATCCTGTTAGGGCAACAGCACGTTCAATAACATTCTTGAGCTGTCTGATATTTCCTGGCCAGTCATACCCCAAAAGGGTTTTAGCTACGGATTCTGAGTAGCTGGAGACCTTTTTGTTGTACTGTTTCGCAAAAATTTCTATAAAATGCTGAGCCAGTAACAAAATATCATTCCCACGGGCTCTGAGTGGGGGAAGGTTGATATTCATAACATTAATTCTAAAAAATAGATCCATCCGAAACAGGCCTTCCTTGACAGCATTTTCCAGGTCTATGTTTGTGGCTGCTATCAATCTAATATCAAGGGATGTTTCCTTCTCAGCTCCGATTGGACGGACCTTGTGTTCATCCAATGCCCTGAGCAATTTTGGCTGCAAAGATAGAGGCAGTTCACCTACTTCATCAAGAAATATGGTTCCACCCTCCGCCTGTGCAAATATTCCTTTATGAGAGCTGACAGCACTGGTGAATGCGCCTTTTACGTGACCAAACAATTCGCTTTCGATGAGGCTTTCAGGGATTGCAGCGCAGTTCACAGAAATAAACGGTCCGTCCTTCCGCAAGCTCTGTTTGTGCAGGGCCCTTGCCACCAATTCCTTACCCGTTCCGCTTTCACCATTGACCAAAACAGAAATATCAGAATCTGCGATTTGATTCAGGCGGTTGAAAAGCCCTTCGATAGCAGGACTGGAACCGATTATTTCGTCTGCTTTTTGGGACTGCGCCACTACTTCTTTCAGTTTTTTGATTTGGTCTTGTAAATTGTGATGTTTAATTGCACGATTTAGTGCAATAGCCAGTATATCCATTTCCATTGGCTTTGTGATAAAATCAAATGCTCCAGCGCGTATGGCTTCAATTGCAGTCTCCAGACTACCAAAGGCGGTCATGACAATTACGGGTATCCCGGGTCTAATGGACAGAATTCGGCGGCAAAACTCGATACCATCCATTTTCGGTATTTTTAAATCGGTTAGTATAACATCAAAATCCTTTTCCTTCGCAAGTATCATGGCTTTTTCTGAGGTACTACACCATTCGGGCTGATATCCGCGCATTGCCAAATCGGCATTCAGCATTTCACACATACTTATATCATCATCTATGATCAGTACTTTTTTAGACATTATTCACCTTCCTCCGGTAGATAGATTTTAAAGCAGGTGCCTTTTCCAACATCACTTTCAACTTCTATCCAGCCGTCATGTTCTCTAACAATACTATGAACGATCGATAATCCTAAACCAGTTCCTTTTCCTGATCCTTTTGTAGTGTAAAAAGGATTAAAAATATACGGTATATGTTCTGTTTTTATTCCGGTACCAAAGTCCCTGACAACCAGTAATTTATACTCGCCAGAGCTGCCGCTATTATTTTGATCAGTGCCGACTCTTTCGTCAACTATTGATATTTGTATTTTCCCATTAGCAGGTGTTGCCTGAATGGCATTATTAAGCAGATTGATAATCACCTGTTGAAATTTTGCAACATCAACTCTTACCCAGGCAGTACTTTTTGGTCTCCAAAGTTCCAGGTGAACCCGGTTTTGGTTTATCATCGGTTTTAAGAAATCAACGGTCTGTTGAACAATTGCATATAGGTCCACTTTTGTTTTTTGTATCGTGTCATGACGGGCAAAATCCAACAGTTGCTTGATTAATTCGGTCATCCTGTTTGCTTGATTTTTGACTATTTCGGCTCCTGCTCGAATTTCATATGTTGAATCATTACTGGACATGATATGTCCCGCCCTTCCAATCACGACGCTAAGTGGGGTTCCAAGTTCATGGGCAATTCCTGATGCTAGAGTTCCTATGGTTTTTAGTCTATCGGCATGGTGAAGCTGTTCCGACATTTCGAGCCTGGCTTCTGTTTCACGGGCCTTTTCTTTCTCAAGTTTTTGCAGGCTCATGCACATATTGTTTAATGTGTTACCAAGATCAGTTAATTCATCTTTCCCTTTAATGTGAACGGGCCCGGTCAGATCACCCTTACCAATACGAATTGCTTTCTTTTTGAGTTGTTTTAGCCTGCGCCCAATATTAAAAAAGCCAACAATACCAAAAAACAGACTGCTAATGAAAAGCAACAGGAATGCGAGGATTGCTATTTTGCGGATAGTCTTATCAGTATAGGATTTCAAGCCTTTCAGGTTTTCTGTCAACTCAAGAGCACCTTTTCTTTGATTAGGTATAAAAATAGGAATATAACTGATCAAGTGTTCTTCTGCAGAACCAACAAGTTTCGTGGTTATAAATAGGTCTTTTCCTTTTTTTAAATCGCTCAAAATCGCAGAGTCAGTCAGTGGTTTATGATTGCTATCTATTTCGTTATCAATCCATATCCACCGAATAGTGATCTCACTTTCACCAGCGTTTGCATCATTAATCAACTGCAAGGCTCTTTTCTGCCCTAACTCTTGCCATATGCTAATGATTGGATTCCTTAGCGAATATGCAAGCAGCCTGGCTTTTCGTTGCATATCCTTATTATACAACTCAACGTCCCGTTGAATCGAAAGATACCCGTCAAAAAGCATAACAGTGAGAACTCCTGCTATCAACATGATGGTACTTTTAAACGTCAGTTTCATATGAGCAGTATTTTTTTAGAAAACTAAACGGTCTTTGTTTATTTTGTCGACGAAGAATAATGCCTTTGTTGCTGTATCACCCAGTTACTGCTTTATTAAGATTTGGCAACTTACTGAAAGTGAAAGCACAGCTAATAAATGGTTTTAACTTTTTGCATCATATCGAACAAACTGTCTGAATAAAAGCTAAACATCTAAATATCAGTTCTCCATTTCTATCAAAACCCAAATCAATCAAAACATCGAGAAAATATTTGCACATTAAGTACCAATCTAAAGGCAGGATAATAATCTAGCTGTAAAGAGCTTCCATTAACTTAATCCTTGCCCAGATTTGTAGCATTTTGCCCCAGTGAGGCATATCGCCACGTTTTTTGCGGAAACTTTTATCTTCATGAACAATTTTGGCTATCGATCCCTTAAAGCCATGATGGTATTTGTTCGTTACTCTCTTATGATATATTGATATCCAAAGGCATGAGTCGTGCAGAAAGCCCTATTAAACGAACATGGCGCCAATTCAAATTTATCTTTATAAGTATTTTAATTGGTGAGTGTAAGCATGATAGACCTTCTTATTTTTGTAAAAATGGGAGCCTGAAATCCGGTGGCAATTTGAATAATGAAGTCTGTTTCCTTCGTAATAACAGAAAACAGTGCGCTGCAAACAAAAAGGGGTCATTATGGAATTAGTATTGGAAACTGTTGCAGAGCTCATGTTCAGAATAGTAACAGAGGCTCAAGGCAGAAAAATATATACGACTGAAGAATTGTTCAAGTCTATGATCACAAATTATGAGGACAGATATTTGACAAGAAAGGAATGCGAGGCTGCAATTCGCTTCCTCATTGATAGCGAAAGATTGGCCTACACATATTTTAATGGGCCATGGATCGAAATGGCGGGTACAATGGGCGTCGTCGTAGCAGAAGAAGAATCAAAAACTAGTTGATCATCAACCGAGAATTCTCCCACTTGCTGGTAACCCTCTTTACTTTTTGAACAGTCAGTGGTTCTTCAATAAAATCTACAATACCAGCAGACATCAATCTGATGTGGTCAAGTAAAAATAGACACAAAGTTAAGCTACTAAAGAATGAATAAAAACATGTTCAAATCTATTTGGGTTTTTATATCCAATTGAAGAATGGAGACGTGTGCAATTGTAAAACATCT